>ERZ772882.921-NODE-921-length-35634-cov-17.572416_pt1 | contig 35634 bp, 32 predicted proteins | sample MGYA00580576_ERZ772882 | MGnify/ENA primary metagenome ERZ772882 (study PRJEB29015, sample SAMEA2737658) | human gut metagenome | biome: human gut; feature: human-associated habitat; material: faeces | place: China | collected 2012 ... | reverse complement strand
ATCGTCCTGATAGACTGCCACAACCTCCCATCCCTGCTTTTCGCAGTATTTTTCCGGCATATCACGCTGAGATTTAATATGTCAAGGTGATTTTCTGCATATTAACATATTTTTACAATGGATGTACCGCTTGAACGGGTTTTTAGAGTACCTGTTTGTAAAGTCACCTATTGACATTGAGAGATCCACATATTACAATAAATATAGGATACAATTTGATTTTAACAGAGGGGGGTAATCGAGGTGAACTTTAGCTTTGGATTGATGTCTTTAGGTTTTAGTTGGTTGCCATGGTTTGTCTCTCATTCGTGCGGAGGTCGAATCAAGGATATTTGTTTGTGCGCATAAACTGTTTTTGATGGACGGTTTGTGCGCTTTTTGTTTTTTATGGAGAATCCCACCAGAGATGCTTGCTTGATTTGGAGGAAGTCTAATGGAACATAAAAACATCGCTGAAAAATTGGGATTGATGGATCCACTGTCTCATGACAAATTCGTTGACCAAGAATTGCAAGGTCTGAGTGATGATCTTGTGGGTCCGTTAATGGTTGCATGGGATGTGACAAATCGGTGCAATTTAAAGTGTATGCACTGTTTGAATCGAAGTGGAGATGACCGGTATCATGATTTTTCAAACGAATTGTCTTCGTCAGAAGCAATAGACGTTTGCCGTCAGATAATAGAGCTCAACCCATATTCTGTTTGTTTATGTGGTGGAGAGCCACTTTTGCGAACGGATTTTTTTGATATAGTACAGACACTTGTTCCGCATATACAAAATGTAAATGCGGTGAGCAACGGCTATATTGTGGATGCACAGTTGGCAGAAAGAATCGCTGATTCCGGTCTCACAATGTTTCAAGTTAGTCTCGATTCTGCACATGAAGAGATGCACAACCAATTTAGGGCTAATTCAGATTCGTTTAGACGTGCATTGAATGCAATTAAAACGCTTTCAACACATAGCTCTATACAAGTAGCTGCATCCTTCTGCCCAACCCGCTTCAATATACCATACTTTCGGGAGTATGTCCAAATGCTTATGGACGCGGGATGCTTTTCTGTCAGGGTGATGCCGTTGCTCCCCATGGGCCGAGGCCTTGACAATTATAGAAATATCAAACCATCTCCGTCACAATATGCATGGCTCGTTAGCGAAATAAGTGTTTTGCGTGCTGACTTTATGAAAGACGGATTATATCTCGAATGGGGTGATCCATTAGATCACTTGCATAGGCCGATTATATTTGGACATAAACAAGTTATTTGCTGTGAGATTCGTTCAAATGGGGATATATCACCTTCGATTTATTTGCCGTTTTCTGTAGGTAACGTACGCAAACACAGGCTAAAGCAGTATTGGGATAATGGCTTCAACTGTATTTGGGATAATGTTATGATTAAAGATTACGCTTCACGCATATTAACAGTTTCTGATTTCGAAGAAATATATCCAAAGGCGTGGAGTAGCCCGCGTATTACTTTTGATATTATTGATAAAGGAGACATAAAGCAATGAATAATTGTGTCATCCCACAAAAAATAGCAAATGATATTTTCGTTCGACACGAAAATGGTGGAAAAACGACTATTCACTCTAATAAGCTTGGGCTTAAATTCCTCAACGAAACTGCCACAATGGTATTTGATTTATGTACGGGATATAACACCATTGAGTATATTTGCGATGAAATGCAAAGCCGATTTCCAGATGTTTCTTCCGATATAATCAGATCTGATGTTGAGGAAATTATATATTATCTCAGAGATTTAGGTTTAATTTCAATTGATGACTTTGAACGGCCTTTAGGATGCGATATTCGCATAGCAAGAAATGATGATTTCCGTGCGATTAAAAATTTTGTAAGTAACTGTTTGGACGATGATAAGTCATATCCAGCCTCTTCAAACTTATTTGTGTCAAGGGATAAGGAGTGGTATAACGAATATCTCTTACGTGAACGGCAATTCTCTTTTGGCGAAATTAATCTTATTAACGTAAAAGAGGGAAAAATACATGATATGATTACGTTAGTAGGGGTCGCTTTTTATAATGGAACCGCTAATATAGGGACATTAATTCACGGTGGCTCGCTGTCGGATTTTGCGGGTTTTTTCCAAAATGTCGGAACGTTGCTTCGTGAAATATCGATACATAAATTAAAAATTACTCTGGTCGATGGTATTCATGAGTTTCAAATATCTGACGCCTTAGGGTTTGAGTTGGAAGCCGTTTTAGAGCGCGAGTATAAAGATAAATCAGTACTGGTTTATCGTAAATTTCTACCCGCTGGAGAATCAATATGAAAGAATACGCCCATGAGTTAGCAGAAATTTTAAAATACAACAGCTTTGATGTTGTGCACCAAAACATTAGAGGAAGCGACTATTTCATTAATCCTATTCCAGACTACGAGACTGTATTGCAACGAAGTCATCTTCTAGACTGCAAAAATCGTATTATGGTAGAGTTTTTCTTGCTTGGCAGGAAAGTGCGAACAGTAGAGATGCTCAACTATTTTGCGGATGCGCTTAACTGTCTTGAAGGCTTACATGTGGTCAAGCGAGACGGGATTGATTATGTGCAGTTAGATGAATTAATTCTAATTTCTTATCAATCATGCTTCTTTTTCGTTAGTACTCCGTATAGCTTCCCGCATTGTATTTCAAATACGTTAGACGTTTATGTCGGACCGGATACATACTATCTAGCAAACAATTTATATAACGAAAATCACGAGACGATTTTAGATCTATGTACAGGAAGTGGGATTCAATTAATTCTAGGGTGCAAAAAAGCATGTGCAAAGCATGGAGTCGGTGTAGATATTAACGATAATGCATGCAAAATTGCTAGAATTAATGTTTCACTTAATGCCATGGACGAAATAATCGATATAAAAAGCGGAGATTTATACGATCCCGTAGGTAGTGAGTTGTTCGATTTGATTTATTCTAATCCACCATTTATTCCAGTTCCTCAGACTGTTCAATATCCACTCTGTGGGGATGGTGGAGAATTTGGGCTTGATGTTTTGAAAACTATCATATCGGGTTTAAATTCGCACCTTACAAAAAATGGTAAAGTTCTAGTTTTTGGGGAAATGCTAGGGACAGATAATGAATGGCTGATTTCAAAATATTTGTGTTCATCTGATTCCACGTTGCGATACAAATTGCTTATATTGGGTTGCACGGATATTATTACACAGATCGATAGGACAAGTTCTGTCGCAACACGACTAAACAATTTTGATCTAAGTATGCTCAAGAAATTATGGGAAGCGAGATATAGAGATTTGTCCATTACTAGGTATGGCTCATTTCTGCTATATGGGCAAAATGGTGTAATCCCATCATACCATGAAGTCCAGCTCTATTCTGAAAGCACATTTGCTGCACAAGTTGTCCCTCACTTGTTAGTTGACTATAAATCAACTACTATTGACGATACTTATATTATTTCATTTTCCAACGGAAATACAATATCTGTTGATAGAACTGTTTTTGAGTTTATTGAATTTGTAAAGACAAATGAATACTATACGATAAAGGATATTTTTGAAAATATGCGACTAAATAAAGAGGGGTGTGATTGTCAATCTTTGTTGGAGCAAATAACCTTTTTCTCTAGGAAACTTGGTCGAATTGGAATTTTTGCGCTAAAGGAGGCACAATTATGAGTGAGTATGTAAAGCCGTCTGTAATCTCAGACACAAGCGGGGATGTATCGCCCACCGGAGTAGCATTTCCCTTTGCGGCAAATGCAGTAGTTCTTGCTAATGCAGCTGTTGCAGCAAACGCAGTATGGGTAGCAAATGCATATGTTGCAGGGAACGCAGTAGGAACGGCGAACGCTGCTGTTATTGCAAATGCTGCCGCATTCACTAATACTGTTTGGGCAAGTGAATGATAGCATAAGGGAAGCACAAAACAGTTAGTACTTCTATTCTAATCGTGCTGACTGTTTTGTGCTCACACTGTTTAAGGTGGTGCGCAATGATACGTTTTTTAATTAAATCTTTTTCCATGCATCGCTGGAAGGTGTTCTTGCTGTTTATAATATCACTTGTTATCACAGTATTGTCAACGCTAATTCCGCTTTTTAATGGCTACTTTGTTGATTCACTGATAACTGCTGATAACTATCGACCAGTCTTTACAATTGGTGCTGCCTTAATTTTGATAGGTGTCTTAAATGTGCTTTTCTCCTTTTATGAGAATCTAGTATCTGTCAATTTAGAAAAGACGGTATGTTTTGAAATTAACGCTGAACTAATAAAAACAATTCAATCCACAAAATATAGTACAATTGTACAGGGTCAATTTGACCCCGCTTATATTAACGAGCGAATTAACAAAGATACAGCAACTCTTGTGGATTTTTTCATTTGCAATTTTTCTAAGTTTGGTTTATGTTTGATTCAAATTATTGCTATCCTTATAATTATTAGTTTAATTTCAGATGTAGTCCTTGTGTTTTGCCTGGTATTTATCCCACTTTATGCACTAATCTTTATTTTATTAAAGAAGCACTTATTAGCATGGAGCATCAACGCAAAAGAAAGATCAAATAAACTCATCAATACGCTATTCCTTCAGTTGGCAAGGCTACATTCCATTAAAGCAGAGGCAGCCATTCCTCATAGCAGAGACGTGATGAATACATCATTTAAAAAATATCTTTCGTGTATTCTCAAATATACTAAAGTGTCCAATTTGTATATTTCTTTGGATGCAATAGTTTCTGTGGTTTTTCAAGCTTTAGTTATTGTTGTCGTGGGAATGAAAGTGATTGACAAAGAAATATCAATCGGGCAATACACAATGATGATATCCTATTTTTCGTTTTTTGCAGGATGTGTAAAATATTACATAACGCTTGGACAATCAAGACAAGAGGCGATGGCTTCATATGTTCGAATACGAGAGGTACTTTCTTTACCACAAGAATCACCCGGACGTATACCTATAAACAAAATTCTAAATGTTGAAATAGATTCTCTTAGCTTCTCTTATTCAGGCTGTAAACCGCTTTTTAATAAGTTTAGTTTTAAGTTTGAGACAAACAATGTCTATCTTTTGACTGGAGATAATGGCACAGGAAAATCGACGCTTGTAGATATTATCATTGGATTGCGCGATGACTATTCCTCTGGAAGAATCCTTTATAATGGAATTGATATTAAAGAAATCGATGCTTTTTCCCTGAGAAAAAACAATATTTCAATAATGCTCCAGTCATCTATAGATGAAGGGATAGCGGTCGGAGAATACTTTGATGAAGCAAGAGTTACCAGCGACCAAGTGTCTAACTTCATTAAAGACAACAATCTATTTAGCTTTTATCACTTTTTTTGCACGGATGATATTTGGAGTCAAGGTATGAGGGCTTTCTCTCGTGGAGAAATTCAAAAAATACGTTTATTACGATCCTTGACTAAAGAAACTGCAAATTTCCTGATTTTAGATGAACCATCTTCATTTATGGATTTTGAAAGTTCAAATGAACTGATGTCTGTTCTTCAAAGTGTGAGAAATGACAGAATTATCTTACTTATTAGCCATGACCCTATTTATAGTGAGAGTGACTTTATAAAAATCTCCATATAACCCATGGTGTGCATATCAGTTTAGACTTTTAACAAAAATTACACAAGTAACTGTAAATGATAATATAACGCAAGTGATTATCAATTTTAGAAAGGAGCGGTTAGCATGTTGTTTTGGATATACATGTTTCTGGTAACATTGATAATCCCATGCGCAATGTATTTTGTTGGGAAAAAATATTTGACTTCACCGCCTAAATACATTAATAACACGAAGGGATTTCGAACAAAAAGATCTATGAAAAATCCTTTGACATGGGAATTTGCTCAGAAACATTTTGGAAGGTTGTGGTACAAAGGTGCCCCTTGGACCGCCATATTCTCATCTTTGGCTATGCTATACTCAATCGGGAAAACCATAGCATTTATCGGCTTTTGCGGTGGGTGCGTTATTGTAATTCAACTCGCTGTTATTATCATTTTGGGAATAATAACGAACAGTGCACTTAAGCGTAATTTTACAGACGAAGGAAATCCCCAAAAATAGAAATGATGGGGTTGCAGGCCAAGTGCCCATAATCAATGCAGCGCAGTTTGAAAAAAATTAGAGACCATCCCAAAATTTGTGTAAACTCCGGAAGCCGTGTAGAATAGGAGCACCACATTCCTATCGGAGCCGGTGTAAGTACATTGCGCCAGCTCCGTTGTTCAGATATAGCGAACTTAATATTTCTTGCTACATTTGACGCACTTATCATCAAAATCGAAAGGGGCATCGACTCAACTGCCGATGCCCCCATTGTTTTATTTATGCCGCCCTTTGCTGAAACCGCTGGCTGCGGATGCTCCGGGCCCGTACCTGAAGCTCCTGCGAAAGAAGCTTCAAGACGGAAAACTCATCGTCCAGCCCGTCCAGTTCACGCTGCAGCACGCCCTCATAGTGGCGTTTCTTTTCCTCCAACGCCTGCACCTTGAGTACCCAGCGATCCATAACTGCGGGACTCTGGCTGCTGCTCTTAATGAGGTAGTCGCACTTTTCCTGATAGGCCGCGATCTCCTTTTTCACTGCCAGATAGAATTCCTCCGTCATCTTATCCCGCTGCTTGGCATCGTCAATGATGTAGAAGCTGTTGACCACCAGCGGCGTCTGCTTTTTATTCAGTCCGCTGAGCAGGGTGATGAAGTCCTCGAAAATATCCACGCGCTCCATAAAAGTGCGAGGGACAAAGTACATATGGCCGGTGACACTCAGCTTGGTGGCCTCCATTCCCCGCAGAAAATTAACGCAGATGGTCTCGATCTGCTTGCGGTTTGCGCAGCGCCGGTAGAGTTCAAAAAGCTCCTCCGCTTTTCGGCAGCAGCCCTGCACATCCACCGCATCGTCCAGCACGAGATTATCACAGCGGAACATCCCGTCGTTCTTACCGCAGCTGATATTCGCCAGCTTTTCATACCGGTTGGTTTCACGATTCAAGGTCTCTTTGACCAGTTCCCGCGAAAAAACACCGGCAGTGCGCTTATTATCGCGGCAATAGGCAAGATAGATGTTCGTCTCACCGTCTACCGTGACCGGAACCCTCTCCCGTATATCGCCCGTGGCAGAGCGGAACGCATCGCCGAGAGAAAGCCGGGTGCTGCCGGTGTAGGGAATGCCCATGCTCTCGCACAGCGAGGACAGTTCATCCTTATCCACCAGCAGGTTTGCAAGAGAAAAGTATAAGAACTTTCCAAGCATATGCTCCTGATCGCCCTGCGCCGCACCGAGAAACTGATTCATGTTGATGATCTTTTCTTCCATATTGTTGTCCTTCCTTTGTTACATGGTTGCCGCCTGACTGAGAAGGTAGTCGTCCACTCCCTTATAGGCGGGATTCCATGTGTATTTTGAATAGCGAATACCTGGGATCTTTCGCACTTCCTTCCGCATGGTGAGAATGGCGCTGCGCACATTTGGATTGGTCATCTGATCCATGTCCATCGCCTCTATGACTTCGCGGACGTCAAGACCTCGGATGGTATCATTCAAGCCATTCAGCGCGTTGACGCCGCCGATGCAGATAAAGAGCGCATCTTGCGCAAGGAAACTGGCTACATCGCCCTTCAGCGGGCCTTCCGTCAGAAACGCACGCTTGCTTTGGGTGTTCCCTGTCACATGCACCCACGAATAGCTGCGGGTGCCGGATGGCAGATTTCGGCTGGAAAGCCAGCGGTATTTGCGATTGGCCTGCCGCGCATCGTCCATACGGATCTTCAGCCCCTGAATCAGCCCATCCTTGTTCCGAACCGGAATCAGGAAACCGTTGGGGCCGGAGAGCGTCCAGTCGCCATAATAGGTGCGAAAGCCCGGAATACCGTGCAGGTCATGGCCGTGACTGCGCAGGAGGTCGGCCAAAAGCCGACGCCCGCGCTCTGTTTCCGGCATACTGCGGTACTCGTTTCTTCGGATGCGCTCTTCGCTCAAGCCCCGTTCTAAGAGATTCTCGCCGTGTTTTGGGAGAAGCGTCAGATGCGCCAGCATATCCGAATACACGGCATGGCGCTGCTCCAATGAGCAGGGCTGCCGTTCCTGTGTTTGGGGAGATGGCGGTTGGGGCAAGGGGTAGACCTTGCTCTCATGCGCCAGCTCCAGATAAGCCCCTTTGTTACAGATCCCTTTGATCCGTGCATACAGGCTCACGCTGTTTCCGTGTGCGCCGCAGAGATTGCAGCGGTATTGGTCGGTATCCGTATTAAGGCTTAAATGATATTTCCCCGGCCCATGGTCACCGCAGAAGGGGCAGCTTGCCTCGACTTCCTTTCGCCGCAGCGTCCGGGAGTCGAGGACAAGCCCACACCGTCTGGCCGTGTCCACAATGGGGATCTTATCGTAAATTTTTGCGGCCAAACGGTTTCACCTCCATCATGCGGCTCTCTGCTCCGCAAAGACAATGGGTCTTACGGGTTTTACCTGCAGCGCCGCGCCGCTGACACATTTTGCCATGATGATCTGTCCTGTTGGCCTTACATTGGCAAGGTCATCTACCGACTCCATGTTATCGACAAACACGGGGTAATTTCGTCCCGTCAGCCGCTTCATCAGCTCAGAGACCTCCATGCCGGCCCGGATCTTCTCCGAAAGAGAGAGCCGGTCGTACCGGCGGCCGCCATACTGGAATTTGAAGGTATCTTTGACTTCCCCTGTGGATTTCACTACATCGTAGAGTGAGATCTCCACACGGTTCATTTTAAGCTGCGAGAAGGTCAGCTCCGCCCGCTTGCTGATGTACGCGATCACATTGGCCATTTTGCGCTTGATCTCCGCAATGCTGGCATTGGCCTGCGCGATCTCCCGGTCAAAATCAGGAAGCTGCGCCGCCGTCATAGTCTGAAGCGCCGCTATTTTCGCTTCGCTCTGCCGCAGTTCCTCCCGGCATGTACCGAGGTGGTCGTATTCCGACTGCGAAAGATTGCCGTACTCCAGGTCAGCAGTCAGCGTCTGGATCTCTGCGCGCAGGCGCTCCGTTTCTTCGGAAGCCTGCTCCGCAAGCGAGGCACAGCGCTGCTCCAGTTCCGCAGCTTCCGCGGCCCATTTGCCAAGGTCATCTTCTTTGAACTGTGCGAAGGTATCCGCAGCCTTTTTGTCCATCTCCTGAAGCTCTATCAGCTGAGCGCGCTGTTCACTGCCGGCAGCATAAAGCTCGGAGAGCACTTTTTTCAGCGCCGCCTGCACTTCGGGCAAGCTCTGCTCTGTCACGCTCCGGTGACAGGCAGGACACTCCATACCGGCATGAAACACCTTATATGCAGCGCTTTCCCGCTGATACCGCACGCCCAGGTCTTTGACTCTGGCAGACGCTTCCGCCAACGCTTCCGTGAATTTGGACTGGTACTGCTCCCCTTCTCTGCGGGCGATCTTTTCCCGCAAGGTCTGAAGCTGTTCCCGCAATTTGGAAGTATCGGTGCGTTCATCCCTGGCAGCTTCCTCATATCGTCCGCTCAGTTCTACAAGCCGCTCCTGCATGTCACTTACATCCATGCCGGAAAACTGCCTTTGCTCCAGTTCCGCGATTTCCTCGCGAAGGGTGTCTGCCTGCAAGGTCAGCTCCTGCTCGGCCTGCTCATGGGATTCCCCCTGCGACGCCGCCAAGTCCTTCTGGCCTCTCAGATAGGTAATGCGTTCCTCCAGATCCCGGATCTCCTCCCGGCAGCGCTTGAGACTGCCCTCCGGCGAGAGAATCGTCTCGTTTTTGAGATGTTCCCGCACGGGCTCAGATAACTGAGAGAGTACCGTTTCATGAGGGATCGTGGGAAGATACCGCTCTAAAAGCTTTTTCCCATCCTCTCCCAACTCCTCGATAAAGTACAAGGGATTGAAAATGGACAAGAACACATCCCGCTCTCCAAAGAGATCTGCCAGATCCAACTGCCGGATCTCATAGCCATCATAGGTGATGGTCATGCGGTTTTTCCTGCGGGTGCGATTGAGCTCATGGAGCGTGCCTGTTTCGTCCACAAGGCACATCCGAATGGCGACATCGGGGTTATTCTCATTGTGCAGGCGATCAATTCCACGCTCTCCAAAGAAGGGACAGCCGGTAACGGCAAAGGCGATGGCGTCTGCAATGCTGCTTTTCCCCCGCCCGTTTCCGCCGGTGATGACCGTAGGATTGCCGAACACCATCTCTGTCGGCTCCTCATAGGACTTGAAGCCCGAAAGCATCAGGCTGGTAATTTGAAACTGCTCGATCTTTTTCAAAGAATTGCTCCTTTCCGTTTTTCGCTGAATCGCTGTTTACGCCGCCCTGTCCTCCTGTGGGACGATCTCGTAGGATTCCAACACATAAAATGCCACGGTATCCTGCTGACGCACAGTGAGCTTTACATTGCTGAGGATGCTGCCTGCGCTCAGTTCGGGCCGTGCGCCGCGGGCGAAGGCCGGGATCTGCTTGCCGTCCGGCGCTCGGAGCGTAACAAGCGTGCTGCTGCCGCTCATACCGCCCTGTACCTTGGTGTTCAGAACCACATAGCAGTCTGTTCTCTGCCGCGCTGCGCTCTGCGGCGGGGTAAAGGGAACTGTGCGGGAAGCTGCCGCTCTGCTTTGCTGTGCGGGCAGAGTCTGCTGTGAAGCGCTCCGTGTCGTAGGCAACTCTGCTCTTTGCGAAGCCGGTGCAGGCGTGGGCTGGGAATTTCCCTGCTTTGGCTGCGGATTTGCTGCAGGCGCGTTTTCCTCCGGTGCTGTCTGCCCCGGCAGGGTTTTCGGTGTCAGCAGCGATTGAATGCCGCAGGCCGCGGCCGGTGTCAGCCCCAGGCGCTTCAGTGCGCTCAGATAAGCGTGATCCAGCCTGGCGCGTTCGCTGTCCTTGATCACAAAGCTTCGTCCGCGCTTCTCAATCTCGACCCAGACGGTATTAAGGTCGTACAGCACGCGGCCGATCCCCCATTGGACGGCAGCGCGCTTCATACTGTCGGACAGGCCGCCCTTGACAGACTCGATATCCGAGTCCTCGGCGCCGTCCCACTTGGTAATGAAGCCGCGGCCCTCAAAGTAGATGGCGATGCCGCAAAGCTGCGCCTCCTTTTTCCCGTTGCTATGCCAGGGCTTGAAGTCGTTATACCAGTTCTCCGGCCCGCAGACCTCGTCCAAGCGGTTCTGAATGGCACGGTTTGTCACATAGGGAACAGCCAAGCCGCACATCTTCTCTTCTATCGTGTTCTGCAGCCGCCATTCCAGATCCTCCGGAGCGAAGGGCAATGCGAGAGCCTGCTGCATTTCTTTTGGGTTAAGCTGTGCCATGATGTTACCTCCTGCTGATAAAATCTCCCAGTGTTTTTCCATTGGATACCAGAATGTCCGTGTAGTAATATGCGGGATCTTTGTCCTTGAGATGCTCCAGAAGTTCTCCGTGCGAAAGCTTTAATCTGTTATGCTCCCTGTCATACATATCATCGTTGTCAGGTAGACCCAGCAAATACCGGGGGAAGTTCCTCAGTGCGGAAATCTTTCGATACCGCGGCAGCACATTGTTACCCGTGCAGACCCGATCATCCGAATGGACATTGGAAAAGGGGTAAAAGAACATCGGCGTATCCACGGTTGGCGCTTCATCGGCAACGACGCCCATGGAACACTCCGCGACTTTGCCGTTTTCCAGAACCCGCACGCCAAACACCATGCGGGGAATCGGAAAATTTGGGTATTCCCTGTCCCCATAGATCACATCTGCCCGCAGTTCCGGATTCCAAAGTACGAAATACTTCTCCGTGGCGGACATGGATAGGTGAAGGCAGTGTTCCGGAAGAAAGCCGCTGTCCAGATAATCATTGCTGGCATAGCTCTGGTTGATAACATAGTACAGCTCCAGAGGATCAATTTCCCTGTAGGCGGCAATGCCGCCCGGTTTTTGCTCCTCTACAATGATCGTATTTCTGGTGGGAGATAACCGCAGAATGACATCTCTCGAATAATCCTTGTTTTCAGCCGGCTGCATCAGGCAGCCTCCTTTCTTATGTTTTCCGTTTCTCTCTCAGCAAGTTTTGCCTCTATTCGCCGGATGCTGCATTGGCAGTAACGAAGCAGATCCACCAGCGAATTTGCAAAATAGAGCGGCTCGTAGTAATCCGGCGACAGGCAAAACTCCAGAATGACATGATCTCCGGCGATATGCTGTGAGAATTTGTAAACGGAGTTTGTTGCCCCCAGCACGAAATACTCAGTAATATCATGCAGCTTTTTACTCCATACGCTTTGCCTGCTTCCGTGCTTCGGATCAGAAGCGCGCCCCTGCTCATACAGCCGGTCGATAATTGGATGGGAGCATTGCACGACGGTCGCTTCATACTCTTCATCAAAGAAAAAGTTCACATCGTCAAAAATATCCCACATAACTTCATCGATCACCATGAGAAGCTCCTCCATATCAACGACAGGGTGGCTTTGGCAAAAGATGTGTGCGGCATCCGGAGACTGCATATGCAGGAATTTAATCATACGCAGAAGCAGCAGGATATCGTCTTCATACTCAATTCCATACATAACCGGCACCTCAAAAGAAAGAGCGCTCTTGCCGCTGGAAAACAGGAGCTTTCCGACAGTAGTGGATAAAGCCCTGTATCCAACCATCGAAGACCCGATGATAGACCCTCTCATAATTTTCGGGCGTTACATTCTCTATTTGGAATGCATCCCAATCAATAATAGAAAGGTCAATGGTTTCTTCTTTATCAAAGTCTTCCAGCAGCTTTTGGATATACGGGCTGCGCTCTGATTTGGGGAATAACGCCGCGTCGTCTTTTTGCGGGACAGAAAGCAGCATTTTTACGAAAACATTCCGATCAAATGCAGTCATCTTTTTCCACCTCCGGGCTGAGCCGCACGACGCAAATGGCATATCCGGCGGGGTTTGACAGAATCGCCCGCTGTTCCTCTTGAGATGCGACCGCACGGCCGAGGGCGGTATAGTAAATCCCGCAGTCCGGGAGCGGTGCGCCTTTTTGCAGCGAAATGTGCCACAGCGCGTGAATCATCAGCTCCGGATCGCTGCCGTCAACAACCACGGGGCAGATGAGCGAATCGCCTGCTTTCTGCGCATTGTCCATATTCGCCTTTTTGATCATGGCGGCTGCGTGAAATGCAACGGCCTCCTGCTGTGTCTGCTGCCCGGCCAGGAAGAGCGTTAAGAACAGCTCCGGCTCCTGACAGCCCAGCACCACACTGAAAGGACTGGTGAGTTCATGGCCCCATGCGTCATTTGCGGGATGGAACTGGCGGTACAGCTTTCCCAAGGCAGGCATCAGCAGATTGGATGCCCGTCCCCAAACCTGCGCGCTGAGCGCGGCCTTGCTGCCGGTGAGCTGATCTACCGGGACAACAACTGCCATGTTGCAAAATTTCATTCTCGTTCACCTCAATATTCTTCCGGCAGCAGGATCGTCGTTGCAGAGCGATCCGCTTCCGTGATGATCATAATGCGAAGCTCTTTGGATACCTGATACCATGAAATAATCCGGTTCCCGCTGCGAAGCGCCTCCTCATTGGTCCTTGCATCGCTTTCACAGGTATCACCCCAATCGCCGCTCAGATGGCGTTCCAAAAGCCGGATCAGCCCTGCTCTTCCGACCTTATCCAATGCCGCAGGCGTCGTGCAGAGCTGTCCGCAGCGAAAACGCGCTTTTTTGTCTTGCATAAATTCTGCCTCTTTTCATGTCAAAGCCTTAAAGCCGTTTGGCGTCAGGACATTGAAAATCATTTTGTTTGTAATGGTTTCTTTCACTTCGCTGCCAATGTGATTGCCCTGTGCGCTGAACTTTTCCTCGCTCTCTGTGCGGATGACCTTGACGATGCGGCCTTTGATGATGTGCGGCGTATCGCACGCTATGAGGCCGTTGATCATACCGGAGCCGCCGATCAGTCCGATCTGACTGATGGAGAGCGGGAGCAGCGGCCGCTTTACGCCGCTGTCCAGTTCGCTGCGCGCCATCATCTGCGCAAAGCTGTTGCAGCGCCGAAGCTGCTGCTCCAATTCCTTCTGGTTGAACCGCTCACCCTTGAAGGTGTTGACCTCTATCGGGTGATCCGGCAGAGCGTAGCGTTCTTCCGGCATCTCTGCAAGTGAGCGAATGGACATGGGCGCAGACGCAAGCTCCTCCAGCCAGAGGGTATCCTGTGGTTCGGTCTCCCTGGGCTTTCGGATGCCCAACACCGCTACCTGCTTGAATTTCCGAAATTCTCTCTCGGTAAAGCGCCAGACGGAAAGATCATCAAAATTGTCCACAAGGATACGGCAGATATCTGGCGTTAAACGGTAATAGGGAATCACATAGATCAGTAGGCCGCCGTATGCCAACGCAGGCAGGCTTTCAATCAGGAAGCGCTTTTCATGCCGGGAGCGTCCGCCGCTCTCATTGATGACCGAGAGATACGGCGGGTTAAGAAACAGCAGATGGAAGGCTTCCCGGCTGATGCTGCTATGAAAGAAGCTGCCAAAGCCCACGCGGTGAAGCCTTGTCTGCGCTTCCTCCGCGCGGCTCTCGTCCAGTTCCACGCCATAGGCATAGCAGTTATTGCCCTGCGCCAACTGTCGAAGTGCCTTGCCGCAGCCGCAGCAGGGGTCCAACAAGTTCGTGGTCACACCCTCCGGAAATCGGATCCCCCGCAAAAGAAGATCGATATTATCCGGGTCTGTTGGGTAATAGCCCAGCTTAATGTTGTTCATCAGCCGACCTACCACCGCAGCATTGGTCTTTTGCCCTACAGGAAGGGATGAGGCAAAACGGCTCAGAGCCTCGTAGACGCTCTTATAGCCGGTGCTCATCAGTGCAAATCCCGCAAGGCCCTGCCGAAGCTGTCCGGATACTTTCGCAAGTGCGTATTCTTCCATTTCCATGAGAAAAAGCTGCGCCTGTGCGAGTGCTTCCACCAAGGTTTCCCGCGTTCTACTCAGTTCTGCGTAAATGTCCCGTGCCGCTGCAAGGTCACTTTGGCGGCAGCGCTCAATCCGCGCCCGCTGCAAAACCATGCTTTGGGAGAGCCGGACGATCTTGCCTTGAAGCTGCGCAAGCTGATCCAGAGCAAACGGCTTTTGCGCGGAAAGGTCAGGCAGCTCGCTCATAACGGCACCCATCCTTCCGCAAAGCACTCAGCGTCTCCAAAAGCTGCGGATATGACCAGGTTTTCAGGTCGCTGCTGGTGAGAAAATGATTGTATCCGCCTTTGAAGTCCCTGCTGCTCCGGATCGTCCGATAGCAAAGCACCTTCCCATCCGCGCATAAGCGCTGCTCGATCCACACCGCAATGCCTCTGTCCTCCCACATTCCATAAAGGGAGCATGTTCCCGACACCGCGATGCCGCCGCTGTTTGCACTGACTGTAACCTCGTGCAGTCCAAGATCCTTGGCAAGGGCGCGGAGGAATACCTTTCCCACATTCAAAAAAGCTTTCTTACTTCCATTGGGTCCGCTTTCCCTCTCGTCAAAGATGCAACCTAAATCAGTGGTCAGCAGCAGCGCAAGCTGCCGCATGTGACCTTCCTGCGATTTGATAGACATGTTGTATCCTCCTTTATTTCCGGATAAAAGAGGGCAAGGAACACGATCTGTTCCTTGCCTTCCGTTCGGGCGGCTCACGCCGCTCCCTTCCATTCTTTTTCGTGTCCCGCCGCCCGCAGTTCCATCTGCATACGGGCAAGGGGAATCCGCCGCTCATAATATGCCAGCAGGCGCAGTCCGCCGCCTTGCGTCGGAACACCGCGATAGATCTTTTCATAGAGCACAGTGCGGCCGTGTTCCTCTACGCGGGTTCTGCTTTCCACTTTCACTTCACACATAGGCAGTTAAGCTGCGGGGCGAAGGATGCGCTCGTTTTCGAAATCGAAAACAGGCGCGTTTTCCTCCGGTGTCCCGGGAATCAGCTTGAGGGTATAACCCTGCTCGCGTGAGAGCTTAAAGAGCCCAACGATACGGTTGAGTTCCTCATCCACTACATCTTCCTGCTTTTCTTCGACTTCCGGCACACTCTGGTCAGATGCAGAGAACTCCGCGCTCCCTTCATTCTGCACAGTTTCCGTGTGGTCTTCCTGCGCGGGCACAAATTCAGCATCCAGAACTTCAGCTTTCTGCCTGGGCGCTGTCAGCGCCGTCCAGAACGAGCGCAGCATGGAGGCAAAGAGTGTACCGAAGAGGGTGCGCTTTTTCGGCGTGAGATTCACGACCTCCTGCGCCACGACCTCATCCACCTCGCTGATCGCTGCCGTCAGCTTTCCCGTTTCCACATAGGCTGCGGAGAGGAAGCAGGATACGGCGGCACTCTCGGAGGCAAACACCTCCGGCGCCTGCACACGCTTGGCAATCAGGCGCTTGCAGATCACGGTGCCGCTTTCCACATCGTCTATGCAGACAGTATCCGCGTTGATGCTGCCGGCGTCGATCACGCCGCTTCCGGTGATGCTCTGCGCCTTGACGCCATAGGTCACATGAAGGCGGCCATGCACCACCAGATGCTCCGTTGCCAGAGACTCATAATGGACGGTTTCTCCCTTGGGAATGTAAACAGTTTTCATCTTGTATTCTCCTTTTTCTTTTTTAGATGGCTATGCCATCTTTTTTCTTTTCAAGCTGCCATTTTCTCTTTCAGTCGGACCGGCACCACCAGGGCAAAATCACTGCGCCCCGCAGCATCGATCACGATAGGAGCATAAGGACTGCTGAGATGGATACAAACTTCCTCTTCGCCCTTAAACTGCTTCAGGGCATCCAGCATATGGTAGAGATCAAAGCCGAGAACCATGTCTCCGCGGCCCCTCACCTCAATGCCGGTTTCAAATGCTCCACTGGACGCCGCAATGGAAAGCCGTTCACCCGCAAAGCGCACATAAGGCTTTGCCGTGAGTGCAGAGCACTCCTTCAGATAATTCAGTTCCCGCACAAAATCAGCCGTTTTGACAGTCACGCTCTCCCGATACCCTTTAGGAATCACCGCATCCACGTTATAGGTATCCACGCCCTGTAAGCGGGCAAGCATACGCAAATTGCCGCTTGCAAACAGCACATGGCTGCTTCCGATCCGCACGGTCATATCTTCCTTGCCGAAAGCGCTCAGGTGCGCAAGCACATCGGCGCGCACCAAAAAAGGCTTTGGGAAAGAAACACCTTCCAGCGTATCGCAGGCAAGGCGGGTTCCATCCAGTGCGTAGACGCGATTCCCGCAAAACTGCACGCAGATCGCGGCGGGGCTTGCACTCACGCTGGGCTTTTCCGCAGCATAGCGCACACGCTCCACACAGGCGGAAAGCCTCGCGCTGCTTACTGAAAATGCATCGCCCTCCGAAGCCTGCGGCGTATTCGGATAATCCGCTCCGTCGTAGACCTCAAATACCGCACCGCGGCGTTCACAGCGGAGCAAAACCCTTCCGGCTTTCTTACTGCCGCTCTGCGTTTCGGAAAATTCCATCGTCAGCTCACCGGCAAAGTGGGAACAGGCGCGCAGGATGTCCTTGGTTTTTCGGAAAGCAAAGAACATATCATCGCCCGAAGCCGGGAGCTCTGCCGTAAACCATGTTTCGAGATCTGTTGCCGTCAATGTGCAGCGCCCATTCTGAATCCGAAGGCAGACTTCCTCCAAAATGGGTATTGCGCACTTTTTGAGGATTTTACTGACTTTGCTCATTGCATGGGAAAACTCTTTTGCGTCAACTACTGCTCGGCTCATGCTGCACGCCTCCTTGTCTTTTTTTCCAGCACCGTCTGCATCCGGATCGTTCGGGTGGAAAAATCCGTCTGCATGGCATTGTTTTCTCCATGGGTCAGAATGTTATAGACCATGATGAGCACAGCGGTCGCCGCAGTCACATTGGCCACAATACTCTGCGGATCTTCCTGTGCGGCTTCCGCGCAGCTGATCTCCGAGGGAAACAGGTCGGTGTCCTTCAGCATTTCGGGATGAACGCCGCCAATAGATTTGCGGATCGTTCTTCCGTTTCTTCGCACGCCGCACACGACCTGTCCGGTATACTTTCCGTTGCCGCTGTCGATGTAGATGAGTTCCTCGCTCTGATGAAAAGCCTGATGGCAGAGCTGCCGCGTCTTATTGTTATCCACGCAGCCCAGCAGCAGTACCATTTCCTTCGCCCGCTTGGTAGAATAGGGATTCAGCTCCCATTCCTTCGGCTCGATCAGTTCCATCAGATCCGGCAGCTTTTCAATAAAGCTGGGAACATACTCTGTCTCCATTCCAAGCACAGTGGAATACCGCTCTGCCAGCACGCGGGCTTTATTTTCACCCAAGTCTGCGGGGACAAAGTTCTGCCGGTCCAGGTTCTTTGGCTCGACAATATCCCCATCGCAGACAACAAAGCGGGCAGGACGATCCAGCATATGAAGCAGGCGAAACACATACGGGGCAACATAGCCTCCTGTGCCGCCGGCTCCCAGCATGACCACCTTGACCGGGCGATCCGTTGGAAACTTCATAGGAACGCCTCCTCCAGAAGGTCCCGGAAGCTGCGCTTATCCGGCTTTTTGAATCGCTCGGACTTTCTGCTGCGGATACTTACCTGCGTCAACCATTCCTTGGGAAACGGCTGCTCCAATCCTTCCATCACAATATTGGGATCGATGGATACAAAGGAGTCGCCGCAGAAAATACGTGCTTTGACGTCCGGATAGAATTTATCAAGTTTTCCCAAAACGAGGTAGAGTCCTGTGGAGCGCTCATCCTGATCATCTTTACCGGAGAAAAAGGCATCCATGCTGTTATGAGAGTGGATATCCGCGTAGCAGAGATACCGCTCTTCATCGTCATAGGGACAGTCATGGAGATTGGCCTCTACTTCCTCCTTGCACACGCTCTGCTTGGGGACGTAGGCAAAAAAGCGTTTTTCCGCCTTGTCCCAGTAAATCTGGGCAAATGCTTCATTCTCCCCATGATCCGTCATAAAGGCACGGAAAAAGGCGATGATCTGTCCCATCAACTCGGCGGGGATTTTCGGCAGAGCCGGGGAAAACCCGGCTCTGACCTCAGAGAAATCCACCACATTCTTTTTGGGGGCGATAAACTCGCCCTGCTCCATCTTGCGAAGCTCATAGATCCTGCCGTCGTTGGAGGGGATCAGGCAGATAACCTTATCCGAGTTGCGAGCCTCTTCCAAGGTGCCGAATTTCCCCTTATAAGCGGCATTTCCCTTGGTTTTCATTTCCACCTTGGGCTTTACATAGCAGCAAGGATCTTTGTCCTTCGTTTTCTTGAGGGCGTCGAGAAATTCGCGAGAGCGTTCGATCATCTCCTTCATGGAAATGATCGTGGTCCCCTTGGGGTCTTTGACCTCCTTGCGGATGCCGCAGTATTCCACGCTCCAGGATACCCTTTTGCCTTCCTCCAGATCGGTAAAATCATCGGACTTACGGATGCGCAGCTCCTCAAAGGTCATGGAGGGATCGTCGATCTCCTCTTTCACACCCTTGTGGTAGAATACCGGCGGCTTTTCCAACAAGCCTTTCTTGGTATTCTCCGCTGTTTTCTGCTCAAACGCTGCGGCAATGGGATTCTCCGCAGGAGCTTCGACCGGCGCCTTGGCGATGGGTGCGGTTGTCGGCTGCGATGTTGCAGCAACTGCCGGTGTGATTTCCTGCGCCACGGGTGTCGGAGACGACGGAACGCTCTGTGCTGCCGCCGGAGGTGCAAACGGATCTCCCTGCGGTGCAGCGCTGCTGTCTCCAAAAATCGCGCTGATATCCAATCCTTCTTCTTCGGGGATCTCCTGAAAGGGCCACGCGCCGTTGCTGGGTTCACTCATAGTAAATTGCTCCTTTCGATTTTGGGACAAAAAAGACCGCAATCACTCCTATGAGCAATTACGGTTTCATTCTCGTCCTTATTACATTTCAAGCCGTTTGAGTTCGACGGTACTCGCAAGGAGCATGCCACATCTCTAAGCGGTAAAACCGCCATGAGCTGTGCAAAGGGCATACTACCTCCTTTCCACTCTTTCTTTCCTAACTTACTCCGCCCTAACTTACTTCGCCCTGAAATACAGCTTCATTGTAGCATTACGGGGAAAGACTGTATAGTTGGAGTTTTTCCATAGTAAAGAGAACGCTCTGGATATTGCCGGCTGACTTCACTCAGCCGGAGCCTGCAAATAATTTTGCGCATAAATCTTGACGGGACCCTTTGTCAACAGCACCAATTTGTCCCAAAGCAACCAAAACAAAATGCGCCTGTATAACACAAAGGCACACAGGCGCAAGAAATTACATATTCACTTAAAAGCTGACAATATACGATACTGCTATTGTAAAATCCGGTTTTTCCATTTAATGTCCATCCAGACGAAGAATTAGTTGTTGGCATATCAGATGCAGGCAGAAGGACGGATGGTGTCTGTCCGTGTTTATTAGCCCATGGACCATCGTTTGTACGATACCAGTAATGATAGTCGTAGTTTCCTCCCTGCTTACCGATTCTCATAACGATCATCCACTGATTGGAAGCAAGTGTAACATTCGGACCACTCACTTCCTTCCAACGGCCTCGGAAGTTACTATTGAGCCAAGTAGTCATTCGTGTCTTGGTGCGTGCAAGGGCTTGCGCCGTCGTGGTAGACTGATTCTGAACATAAAGATTGTCGAAGATTATAATGGTGGAGACCTGTATCAAAAGCACTTGTATCAAAAGCATAAGGGCATTTTAGTAGATACTTATGTCTATAGCGATGGGAGTCAGGTGACTGCATTCAAATGGGAGAAGCAATAGTATGTAGATGCGATCATTTTCAAGGCGAAGCCTTCGATTTTTATTGATTTGTCAAGTGTTTTTGTGAAAAAATATTATTTTTATAAATGCTTATCGACTTTAGACAGCAACCTACAAAATGTGGTTTGTATGGATCAGCTTTACCCCTGATTCAATCGCAGGAACAGCGAGAATCAGTTGGGAAAGGCACCTAAATCTTGTGCCTTGCTGAGTTAAGCCGATAAGCATATTTTTATATATCCCCCTGCGCTGAAATAAAAACGCTCAATCACCATCATAAGTGATTGAGCGTTTTGCGCGCAAACTTAATGACATTGCCTCTATGAGAGACAGTGAAATAAAACACTGTCAATCATGGAGGGAGCATTACTATGCCACAGAAGCAGAAATTAAGCGCAGAGGAAAAGTAACCGTCAAACCACCCCAGCGCATAGACATGCATGAGGCAATAGTAGCGGAACGTTGCGAAACGTTTGTATCGAAAGAAATGGCAAGAATGCCAGTTCCCTTGAAAATGGCAATTAGGACGGAAAACAGCAGGCCGGAGATCACCGGCGCTGGAATCGCAAATTTGCGAAGTACATGGGATCGGCGCACAATGGCACGTCCGCAAAAATGACGAGTGCGGCAAAGCCGAGGCTTGTCAGATACTCAAATTGAAATGCACCGACCGCGCCATCAGCCCCGGGGGTAAAGGTTCCAAAGTAAGAGATCAGCTTATTCATCATATTCGCCCCTTTCAGGATCATTTGTTTGCTGTGCGGCTTTTTACTGCACGCGATATCCGCTCGCGCACTTTTCAAAAGCGTATGCAAGCCGCTCATCGGGAGAGGCAAAGGACTGCGGCTCAAAGCCTTCTGCCTTTTGGAAGGAAACGATGCGATTCGGGTGATCGATCTAGATCACACAGGTGTTCTGCGCAGAAGCTTCCGTTTTCATTTTTTCTCTCCGTTACACATAAGATTCATGATTTTTATAAAAGCTTGTCGGCTGTTGCCTGACAGGCGGCAAACCTCTCAGCTGCGGCGCTTTTCCCCTCGCGCAGCTCACAGTGCGCAAACTCCGTCGTCTGCGGCAGCAGTAGATCAAAACGCCCGATCCGGTTGATCTTCAGATGCAGCCGCTCCGCCGATAGGTCGAGGATATGCCCGCCCTGCGTTTTGTCGCTGCTCAGATAATGAAAATGCCAATCCGGTATGCAAATGCCGTCCACATACCGCGGGCACCAGACGGCGATCACATTGCCGCGGGTGTTTTCAAAGCAAAATTCGTTCCGGCTTTTCGCCGCCTCAGAAAGCACCGGGTAGGGCTTCCGGCAGCTGTTCCAGCTTTGCGTATGCATAGTCTTGAAAACGCCGCCGGCCTTGATCATATAAAAGAGATTGGGATTTCCCTGCACAAACGGCGCAAGCATCTGCTTGAGCGAGGTAAGATCATCGATGCCGTTCAGCGCTATCTCCGGGGCGTTTTCGTCAAACACCATGGCTGCGGCAAACGCCATGCTGTCCTCCGGCCTCATAACGGTGACCTCGCCGTCCGGCGCTGTCTTGTAGGCTGCGCCGTTTTCAAAAGTTATCACGCCGTCCAACGCTGTGCCGATGCCGACCCCGGTATCGGCACAGCGCAGAAGCTCCCGCACACTGATGACCGTATCGAAATTCCCAAGCGCCAGCGCGTTCCATGTAGACGCCTGAAACAGTGTTTTCACCATACTGCCATATCCTCCTCGCGAAAGGAAAAGGCGGCCTGCCTTTCCTGTTGCGGAAGGCAGGCCGCCTTTTCTATTGACTTACTCGATGGCGATCTTGCTGGAGGAGGTAAGCTTCTTCGGCTCCTCCTTCGGGATAAGCACGGTCAGCACGCCGGACTCGTACTTGGCCTTCACGTCCTCGGGCTTCACGTCGCCGACGTAGAAGCTGCGGGAGCAGGCACCGGAGTAGCGCTCCTGACGCAGCACGCGGCCCTTCTTGTTCTCTTCGTCCTTGTCGAGGCCCTTCTCCGCGCTGACGGTCAGGTAACCGTCCTGCACGTCCACATGGATCTCGTCCTTTTCAAAGCCGGGCAGCTCCACCGCAAAGCGGTAAGCCTTGGCGTCGTCCGTCTCGCGGATGTCGGTCTTCATCAGGTTTCTGGCGTGCTTGCCAAACAGCGGGCTGTGACCGCCAAAGAAGCTGCCATCAAAGAAATCATCAAACATGTTTTCACCATAGATGCTGGGTACCATAACAATTCCTCCATTCAAGATGAAATATGGGATTCCAATTTATGTGAAGCACGGCGGCGTGGTATCAGCCGCGCCGCAGCAGTGCCTGCCGATCAAATGTCCTTTGTTCTGGAAATGCAGGCGTAGACAATGGAACTGACGCCCTCCAGCAGAAATACGATGCCGACCGTCATGCCCATGGCCGCCACGCTGACCCACGGATCCATCAGGCAAATGAAACCGGCAAGCGTCAAAAGAATGCCGACTGCAAGGATCCATCCCCACGCGCGGACACCGAGGGCGCGCAGATCAAACGAACTGACGCACTGCGACACGCCGGAAAACAGCAGCCACAGCGTGAACAGGAACGGCAGCGACAGCATCGTGAACCACTGGTTGAAAAGCAGGAACAGCGACATGATCACCGTCAGAATACCATCGAGCAACAGCCAGCCGGAGCCGAGCATCACGCCGCTTGTCGCGGCAAACACCACGATCTCCGCAACGCCGGACAGCAACAGGAATATACCAAGCAGCAGCCCCGCCGAGAGCAGCGCCACGTCCTGATTGCACAAGCAATAGATGCCCGCGGCGATCAGCAGCACACCAGCTGCAACATTCAGGATACGCATGGACTTTGTACTCATAACGCCATCTTCTTTCTTTTTTCTCTTTCTGCTGTATAGTTTAGCTTTTTCTGCGGTAAAGACAATACGCCGCCGGTACAAGAAAAGAAATAGAGCTTGTGCCAAAAGCACAAGCAAGAACGAGAAAGTATGGACAGGGAAACCATTCGGACTTTAATATGTTTTACAAAGCTTCGATAGCATTGTTCATAAATTATGTGGTATAATTTTATGAATTAGAATATAAAGATTGAAATTGCAGGAGGCTAATTATGAAAAACAAAGGTTGGAAAATTCTTCAAATCATTCAACTTATTATTTTCTTATGCTTTAGTGCGTTCTTATTCGCAAGAACAGTAGATGGGCATGGAACTGTACAGACATTAGAAGTAAAGCTGATTAGTTTTGCTATATGGGCGGCTTTTTATCTTGGCGTCTTAGCCATAGAGTGGTTGATCTACGTTATTGTTCGACGCTCTAAAAAGCAAAATTAACATATGCCGATTTTTCTGTCAGAAGTCCGGCAAGTTCTTCACCACACAGCGATTCCCCACATCAGTCAAGCTATGCTTTTTTGACAGCAATATCCCCGGATGGTGCATAGCCATCCGGGGATCTTTTTCAGGTATGTATCAGGAACTTCCACGGGATGATCACTTGGTGACAACCAGCTTGTCGTCCTCCACGGCCAGCTTTGCGGTATCGCCGGTCTTGAGTGTACCGTCCAGCATCTTCTCGGCCACGGCGTCCTCCACCTTGCTCTGGATGGCGCGGCGCAGGGGACGCGCACCGTATCTGGGGTCAAAGCCCTCCTTAGCAAGCTCCTTTACCGCCTCGTCGGAAGCATCCAGATGGATGTCCATGGCCTCCATGCGTCCGGCCACGGTCTTGAGCATCCGGCGGGCGACCTCCTCGATATCCTGCTCCGTCAGGGCGCGGAACACGATGATGTCGTCGATACGGTTCAGGAACTCAGGGCGGAAAGTCTGGCGCAGCTCCGCCATCACGGTCTCCTTGGCCTGAGCGTATGCTCCTCCGTTCTGCCGTTGATGCTGCTGCGATAGATGAAGCTGGCTCCTCATTTCTGCCGCAATTTTCACATTTCATAATCATCCCTCCGTGAATCTGTATATAAATCGTTCAAACTTTCCTTTCTGACACACAATTTAGCTTTTCCTCTTGCAAAAACAAGAAGCTGCCGATACAATAAAGAAAAAACGACTTGTACCGAATGCACAAGCCGAAGAAGGAGGCAGACCATGGAGGAAAAACGCTGGGAGTCGTGCAATGCAGAGGCGCTACTGGAGGAGTTCTTTTCGCAGGATGATCTCCGGCAGTTAGCGCTGAGCACAGGGGAACTGCTGGGCTGCCCACTTCTGGTGCTGGACGACACCTTTCATATTGCGGCGCACCACCTGCCGCTCGGCTTTTCCGATGCGCTCTTTGAAACCGCCGTGCGCCGCGGCGAGATCTCCTATGAGGCCGGCGCAATCATCAGCAGAAACCCAATGCTCACAGCCGGTTGGGCGGACTATGTCCAGCTGGCGGACAGCCCCTATCGGCGGCGTTTTGCGCCGCTCGTCAGCGCGGGCGTGCGCCTCGGCTGCCTGATCTGCGTGGATACGGACGGACATTTGGAAAAGATTCCGCCGCAAACCTGGGAGCTGGTGGAGCGCATTCTCGCCAAGCAGCTGTTTGTGGAGGCGAGCCATCAGGACAAGCCCTTTGAAACGGCGGAGGACATCCTCATGCACCTGCTGGACGGCGGATTTTCTTCCGCCGCGCACTTCCAGCTACAGGCGTCCGGCACTTACCTGGCGGATTTCCACCCGCTGACCTTCGCCCTCATCGATCTTGAGGCCTACCATAATGCGTACATGGGGAAGCGGCATCTGAGGGAGGAACTGGAGACGCAGATCCCAGACGCTCATCCGTTTCTGTACAAAGGCGATATTTTCCTCTTTCTGCACAGAGAGGGGGATGCGGACACGCTTTCCACGCTGGCAAAGGAGTTTCAGCTCAAGATCCTCGTGTCCGAGCCGCTGGATGAGCTGTTTGATCTCCCGGGGCTCTACCGCACGGCGCGCGAGGCGCTGGAGCTGATGACGGACGAGCGCTTTCACGGGGAGCCGGTCTGCTCCGTGGCGCAGCTGCGCACGCCGCTGCTGCTGAAAAATCTGGAGGGGCGCGGCGACCTAATCCCGATTGCGCTGCACCGCCTTGCCGCCCGCGACCGTGAAAAGGATACACAGTACTGTGAAACGCTCTACCATTACCTCACCTGCTGCCACTCGCTGAAAAAGACCAGCGACGCGCTCTATACCCACCGCAACACCGTGCTCTACCGCATCCGCAGATTGCAGGAGGATTTCGCGATCCCGCTGGAGGAGCCGTCCCAGCACGCCGACCTGCTGCTGGGCGTGTCGCTCATTTTGTTTGAGATCAAGGGGCCGGACTTTTTTCTGCGCGCGCCGAAAAATGAAGCATAAAACCGGCGCGATCACGCGCCGGTCAGATAAAAAAGGATGATATTATGAAGGAAAACAGAAAGCTTTTGAGAGAAGTCCTCAAGGACATCCGCCACGACATGACGGACGAAGAGGTACTGAACCTGCTGGCGGACAGTAAGATTTCCGAAAATCTCGCAGGCGAAAATGAAAAATACACCCTCGGCCAGCGGGCGGCAGACGCCATTGCTAAATTCGCGGGCAGCTGGGCGTTCATCTTCGCCTTCACCGGCGTGCTGATCCTCTGGATGGTTGTCAACACGCTGCTCGCGGCCAAGGCCTTCGACCCCTTTCCTTTCATTCTGCTGAACCTCGTGCTCTCGTGCGTCGCGGCCATTCAAGCGCCGCTCATCATGATGAGCCAGAACCGGCAGGAGGAAAAGGACCGCCGCCGTGCAGAGAACGATTATAAGGTCAACCTCAAGACAGAGATCATGATCGAGGATCTTTACGACAAGGTCAATGCCATCCTGGCCAGACAGACCGCACTGGAAAAACAGCTGACGGAGAAGGGCGAAAGCGCAGGGCAAAAATGAGGGAGGACAGAGCCGTCCTCCCTCATTTTTTGCTGTTTTTGCGCAACGCGGAATCCTCCTCCGCAAACCTGCGCGCTTTTGTTGAGATGCCTCTCCGGCGCGTAAAGCCCTTATACGTGCAAGACTCTATGTTGCTTTACAGCCGGAAGTGCTTCTTAAGTTCTTGGTTTTCCCCCAGCACCAGCAGCGTCATATCAGCGTCCAGCACAGTTTCCGGGGAGATGTTCACATCGGTATTGCCGTTCCGCTTCACGCCGAGGATGTTGACGCCGTATTTTCTGCGGATGTCCAGCTCGCCGATGCTGCGGCCCTGCCAATCCTCCGGCACGGCAACCTCGATAATGGCGTGCTGCTCGTCCAGCTCAATGTAGCTGAAAATATGGTTGGAGGTATAGCGGATGGCCGCCCACTTCGCCAGCTGCTTTTCCGGGTAGGCGACCGCGTCCGCGCCGTTGCGCAGCAGAAATTTCGCCTGCACATCCCGCTCAGCGCGGGATACCACATAGTTTGCTCCCAGCTCCTTGAGCAGCGACGTCGTCTCCAGCGAATTCTGAAAATTTCCGCTGATGGTGACATAGCAGACATCGTAATTGCTCACGCCCAGCGAGCGCAGAAAGTCCACACGGGTGCTGTCGCCGATCTGCGCGTTGGTGACAAAGGGCATACACTCGTTGACGCGCTCCTCGTCTTTGTCCACTGCCATCACCTGATGGCCCAGCTCATTGAGCTGCATGGCAAGATGCCGCCCGAAGCGGCCCAGTCCGATCAATAATACCGTTTTCATCGTGTGCTCCTTTCAGCCTACGGTAATTTTCTCCTGCGGATAGCGGGCGTAAGTCAGATCATGCCCGGAGAAAGCGGCGTAGATCAAGGTCAATCCGCCGACGCGCCCGAAATACATCAGCAGGATGAGAATGCTCTGCGACAGGACTCCCAGCTGCGGCGTCAGCCCCAGCGTCAGGCCCACCGTACCGGCGGCGGACGCTGTTTCATAGAGACAGGCACCGAGGGGAAGCTCTTCCGCTGTGCTGATGACCGCCGCCCCCGCAAAGGTCAGCCCCAGATACAGCAGCAGAATGGCGGCGGCGTTGCGGACAGTGGATGTCTCCAATCTGCGGTGGAAGAGCTGCGGATCCTCTCGCCTGCGGAAAGCGGCAATGGCGTTGGCAATGAGAACTGCCAGCGTCGTGACCTTCATGCCGCCCGCCGTGGAGCCGGGTGCTCCGCCGGTGAGCATCAGCAAAATGGTGACCGCCTGAGAGGCATCCGTCATCTCCGTCAGATCCACTGTGTTATAGCCGGCCGTCCGCGGCGTGACCGACTGAAAAAGGGAGGCCAATATCCGCTCTCCCACGGGGAGGTCCGCAAAATCCGTCAGATAAAAGAGAAACGCCGGAATCGTGATCAAAAGCGCCGTCATGCTCAGAATGACCTTGCTCTGCATCCGGTAACGCCGCAGGTGCAGACCGTGCGTACAGACATCGTCCCACGTTAGAAAGCCGATGCCGCCCACGATGATCAGCAGCATGATAACGATGTTGACCAGCGGGTCTGCGGCATAGGCCGTCAGCGAGGGGTAGGAGGAATCCGTCCGCCCCAGAATATCGAAGCCCGCATTACAGAAAGCGGAAACGGAATGGAAAACGGACATCCATACGCCCCGCAGTCCATAGTCCCGGCAAAAGGCTGGCAGCAGCGCCAGCGCGCCCAGCAGCTCGACCAGAAAGGTCCCCTTGAGGATAAATCTCGTCAGGCGCACGATGCCGCCCACCGCGGGAGCGGAGATGGCGTCCTGCATGGCGCTGCGCTCCTTGAGCGTGATATTCCTGCCTGAGAGCATCAGAAAGGTCACCGCACCGGTGATCACGCCCAGCCCGCCGATCTGGATCAGCAGCAAAATGACCGTCTGACCAAAGGCAGACCAATAGCTGCCGGTATCCTGCACCACCAGCCCCGTCACGCAGACAGCGGAGGTGGAGGTGAACAGTGCCTCATGAAACGGCGTCCAGACCCGCTGTACTGTGGCGATAGGCAGCATCAGCACCAGCGCCCCCAACAGGATCACACCCGCAAAGCCGAGGATCATGATTTGAAAAGAAGTCAGATGCCGCTTTAAGCGAAACACGGTCTCCGTCACATCACACACCTCCTTGAAACAATGGTACTTTCAATTTTCCATACAGTATAGCACGGCTTTTGCAATGTGTCTGTATGTATCTTGTAAAATTTTTAGGTGCAGAGTCCTTATTTGCAGCCCAGAGGCGGGCTGCAAAGCTGCGGTTGACAGACTTTGGTGTATAGAATTCTCCGCGTGACCTGTAAATCTTTCCTAATTTTTTACAGGAACCGTTGCCTTTTTCCAATATTTGTTTTAAGATAAGCTCTCTATCTGTCATATTCAGCTGAAATTCTACGAAGCTTTTTAAAGAAGCCCTAACGGGAGAACTAATATGCTCAAAGAAAAAACATCCGATGTATCCATGACAAATACAAATCAAGGCTCTGGCACTGCTGCTGAAGCGGCAGTGCCCATGAGCCATGGCCTTTGGAATACGTGGCGCAAAAATCTCCTGCTGTTCTGCCTGACCGGCGTTTATGTGGAGCTGTGCCTGCATCTGTGCGTATTCGGCTCGATGGACCGGTACGCGGGATATCCTGTCCTGTTTGGCCTGCTGGGTGGCGCACTCTGCACGCTGGTAGTCTCAAGCCTGCCAAAGGTTCTGCGCCAGATCACAGGGGTTTTCCTGGTCGCGGCACAGGTGCTGCTGGCCGAGGTGCAGCTGGTCTATCACTGCATCTTCGGAGATTTCATGCCCGTCAGCCAGATCGGCATGGGCGGAAATGTGGTCGTCAATTTCAACTCGCAGCTTCTCTATGGGATCCGCCAAAATCTGCTGAAGATCCTGCTCCTCCTGCTGCCGCTGATTGCCGTGATCCTCTGCCTTGCCCTGCGAAGGGGGCAGGCTTTGAAGCTGCGGCTGCGCTGGAAACAGACTATGGCCTCCTTTGCCGTGCTCCTCGCACTGCTGCTGACGGTCACGGGACTGATGTATGTTGGACGGGACAACGCCTTTTCCGTCTATCGTACCTTCACCAATGTGAACACCTCCACCGACAGCAGTTATAAAAAAATCGGTATGCTGGCCACCACGGCGCAGGAGCTTCGATACATGCTCTTCAGCGGCAGCGGCAGCATTATGATCACGCCGTCGTCCTTGAATATAAGCGATGCTCCGCGGACATACAGCAGCAACTCCTATAACGTGATCGAAAGCATCGATTTTACGGCTCTTGCAGACAGTACCGACAGCGATATTCTCAAGGCCACAGACGAGTATCTATCAAATGCAACACCCACCCGCAAAAACAACTACACAGGACTTCTTAAGGACTATAACCTCATCACCATCTGCGCCGAGAGCTTCTGCCCGTGGTTTATCAGCGAGGAGCTGACGCCGACGCTCTACAAGCTGAGCCATACGGGTATTCTCTTTGAAAATTACTACGGCACGTTCCAGTCCGTCACCACCAACGGCGAATACACCATGTGCATGGGGCTTTATCCGGATATGTCCCGCACGAAGACGGATTCCAGCTTCAATGTGGCGGGCACCAACTATCTGCCGTTCTGCCTGGGCAATGCGCTCAAGGGCATGGGCTATCAAGCCTGGGGCTATCACGACTACATCGGGGATTTCTACAACCGGAACATCACCCACGCCAACATGGGCTACACGTTCAAGGCGGCGGATTCTGGTCTGGCCATGAAGATCGACTGGCCCTCCTCCGATCTGGAGATGATGGAGGCCTCCGTGGACGACTACATCAACAGCGGAGAACCCTTCCACGCCTATTACATGACCTTCAGCGGTCACTACCAGTACAACTGGGACAACGCCATGAGCGCCAAAAACCGCGACGCGGTGAAAGATCTGCCCTATTCTGAGCCGGTGAAGGCGTACATTGCCTGCAATCTGGAGCTGGAATACGCACTGGAGTACCTGATGCAGCGGCTGGAGGAAGCTGGCGTTGCCGACAAGACCTGCATCGTCCTGACCAACGACCACTACCCCTACGGCCTGACCGAAGACGAGTACAACGAGCTGGCAGGGCAGACGCTGGACACCACCTTTGAGAAGTACCGCAACAGCTTCATCTGCTATGTTCCCGGCCTTTCAGAGAACATCGTGGTGGATGAATACTGCTCCACGGCGGACATCTTGCCGACACTGCTGAATCTCTTCGGCGTGGACTACGATTCCCGCCTGCTGGCGGGCACCGATGTACTCTCCAGCGGCCTCCATGTAGCGGTGCTGTCGGATAAGTCCTTTCTGACGAAGACCTTCCGCTATGACGCCGGTACGGAAACCGTGATCCCCGCCGACGAGAATACCACAGTCTCCGGCAAGCTGGCGGAAGCCTACCGGCTCTATGTGGACAGCAGGTTCCAGCTCTCTGGCAACATCCTCAACAGCGATTACTACGCCCACGTCTTTGCCAAAGAGTCCAGCGGCGGGAGCCTTGCGGACACGGTGGTATTCACGGACATCAAGAGCATTTTCAATCAGGCCAGCGTTCTCTATATGTACCGCAAGGGCTATGTGGATCCGGAGACACCGAATACCTTCGGCGGCAAGGCCACGGCAAGGCTGGGCGAGTTCATCGATGTGCTCTACCGCATCGCGGGTCGTCCGGAAACGGACAACACCGCCCTTCCGGCTGGCTACGAGAACGAGGAATTCAACGCGGCCCATCCCTATTATAATGCCGTGTGCTGGGCCTATCAGACAAGGCTGCTCCGGCAAAATGATCCCAATACCGAATACGATGACAAGGTGGACTATCAGACGGCGTGCGTACTGATCCGCCGCTACGCGATCATGGCAGGCGTCGATACCGGCGTGGATCAGACGCAGCTCAGGCAGCTTCTTCGGGATGTCCCCGATCTTGGCAGAGAGGCAGCCAAAGCGATGCTCTGGTGCGATGAAAAGGACATTACCACCCGGGACAGCAGCCTTGACGAGCTGCTGGCGTCCGCTGGCACCCGCATCAGCCGCTACCAGATGACGTCGTTCCTGTTCTACCTCTGCACCTACGAGCTGGATATTGGCAGCTGAGCATGCGGCGCAGATCCTGCCGGAGAAGTGTTCCGTGACCGATTCGTAAAAAGAGTCGCCTTTCTCGGCTGTGTACCGGAAGATACCCATTCGATGCCGCACTACGCTTAATGTTGGAATAAGTAAACATACTCACAAGCATTACACTCAGTGTAGACCTAATGTAGATTCAGACCATTCTGTGTTTACGAAAGTTTACATTGAGTGTAATTTTTTCTGCCTTGAATGGGTGGTCAAACAGGGCCGGTTTTCTACATTTATTACGAAGGGATGAGACATCCACCCCCCTATTCTCACACGAAAGAAGGAGTTTGATTTGAGCAAACGAAAACACGGACCTACGATTGTACCGGCCTTATCCGCCAAGGTGGATAACAAAGAAAACGATTCATTCAGGTTGGAAACTCACTGCTCCTCTCCAAGCTGTTCCACGCACTCAGCACCGGCAGCCGGTTTCTCTATTTCTGCATGGCCATGGAGAGCGACGGAAGGAAGAATTTCATTCTTTCACAAAAGGACGCAAAAAAGTACGGGATCGCGCCTTCCGGCCTGCGGAAGCACATCAACGAGCTGAAAGCTGCCCGGTTTATCAGAGTCTATTCCGAAAAGCCAACACGCGAGCCAAACCGATATGAATTTTGCCTGAGTTGGAAGCTGCCGCCGTCACCCCTTCGTTCGCATACCCTCATGGCTATTGTAGTAAATCTGTCTCGGATGGAAACAAGGGCGGGCCGTAAAAAATCTCACTGGTTATGTCTTTTAGAATGAGTGCCGGCCGGCAGAACGGAGGTTACTTGTGCTGTTTTGATACAAGATCGGCATTTCTCTTGCGCAAAAATGAGTCAGCCGAAATGAATGAAAGGGTACAAAATGGATCAATTCAGTTTCCATAGCAGGAAGATGCTTTTAGAGGCTGTCTGCTCCGCGGAGGACGCAGCCATCCAACTCCGACAGTACGCAGCGGCAACGCTGCCGCCCGTGCGGGAGATTCTCGAAATAAGCGGTGACGCCGATTTGCCTGCCTCTATTGAGATCGCGGCGGAAGGTTGGTTGAAAGTGGAACTTCCCTGCGTCATGCCTCGGCGAGAGGACAATGACCGCTCCCGCTTCCTGGTAGGACTGCTGCGGAACGCGATTCATCGGGCATTTCCGAAGCACGATCAGCCGAGATTTTACACCTGCGTACTGGTGTATGAGCACATCTACGATCTCAGCCAAAGCAGGCGCTTTATCGACCACGATAACCTGGAGCTGAAGCATTGTCAGGATGTGCTGGAAGCAGCCTTTCTGACCAACGACACCTTGGCGCTCTGCTCTGCGTTTCAATGCAGTCATCGAGGGGCACAAGACAGCACCCGCATTTGGATACTGACGCCGGAGCAGTTTCCCGAATGGCTGAAAAAACACCGTGAATGTTGGAATGGCAGCACCGAAAATAGGTAAGAGACGACTCGAAAACGCCTACCAATTCCTGTTCAAATGGCGGTGCAGATTTTCGGCGCCGTGGACCTGGGAAAAATCCTTGTGGCGCAAGGGCTCTCGGCCTTAAAAACGGTCGGGGGTAGGGTTTATAGGGTAAGGACTTTGGATAACGGTATAGAGGCCGTTCCGGCAGCCTGAGATAAGTATGCTTGCCTATCATAGGTTGTGAGTATGAAGCGTCCGGCAGCCTTGCAGCCTTGTTGATCAGGTGTTCTGCTTGTCTCTAAGAGTCGGCTGGACGTGCTGCTGAGAGAGGAATTGATCGATCAGGAATGAGGATATATTGATGCAATTAAAGAATGGATGTATGGCAGTAAAGCTACTGGATTTTATAGGCCTGTGCGGCGAAGTGCCGGTTTCTCTGGTAAAAACGCTGCCGGGATATTATGACTATAATCGGCGTGTGGTGACAGCGCTGATACGGGAGAGCTACTTGAAGGAGCGGCGTATGAAGGGGTATCACCGCAGGATCGTTCGCTCCCTGAGCCTGACGGAATTGGGATTGAAACATCTTCAGCGGGTCAGCCCCGGGCGGGCGCAGCGTGTCCGCAGTCATGCGCTGGCTCCGGAGAATGGGCATGGCAACTGGAAGAAAACACTGCGACTTCACCGCGGCGCGGCCTGCCTGTTGGCAGCAATGAGGCTCTGTGTTATCTGGCAGCCTGGGAGCCAGAAAGGGTCCGCGATGGGACAGCAACTCGTCTATTTCAGCGCCTATGAACTGACCAAAAAGTATGGTTGGGACAACAAGGGAGCCAGATCGTCAGGCATTTTTGTGAACAGGTATTACTATTACCCGGTTTATTATCTTGGTGACAGCAACTTGCTTTGGTCGGAGGAAGCAGAGCGGATATTTCTCGACCGGGTCGATTCCTCGCCGTTGGGATATGGCCGGACATACGGCAGCTCGATCCTTCTCGGTGACAAGTGGAACCTGATCGAAAATCTGATGGCTCACGGGGTAAACCCGCGTAGCCGTCTGATCCGTTTCAGCAAAAACAGCAGCTTTCATTATTTCACCGTCGATGAGATGGGCCTGCGGCTGATGAAGCTGGCGCTGGATGAAATGGCGCTGTATCGGTTTCAGCGGTACTTGCAGCAAAACGGCATTTGCAAAGCATCTATGCTTCCGCTGTATCTGTTCAGTCTGGAGTTGCTTTCGGAGGCGTATGCCTTGAAAAAGGGAAGCAAATGTGGGCAGAACTGGATAGAGGCGCATTGTTTTCGTGCCAGGCAGATGTTGTAAAACGGATCTGCAACACAGGACCCAATCTGATCACGATCCCAGACAAATGGCTGCTGGACTTCGATATGGCGAAAGGCGGTGAGCCGGATGGAGGATAAGGTCCCCGTGTGGGAAAAGGCCAACCTGAGCCTTGAAGAAGTCACAGCCTACTTCGGCATCGGTATCAATAAGTTGCGGGATATGACCAATGATGAAAATTGCCCGTTTGTGCTGTGGAACGGCAGCAAGCGGTTGATCAAAAGAAAAGCACTTGAAAAATATTTGGAGTCCTCATATTCAATTTAGACATGGAAAACGACAGAAACATGGTGTATAGTATAGACACCGTGTTAAGCGCTTTCCGGCAGAAAGGAGCGAAGAATTGTCCGAAAAGCGCAAGGATAAGAAAGGGCGCATCTTTCGCTCAGGCGAGGGCCAGCGCCCCAATAAAACCTATTTTTATCGCTATCACAGGAGCGGTGACAAGAAATGGAGCTATGTCTACGCCCCTACGCTGGAGGAACTGCGGCAAAAAGAAGAAGTGATCCAGCGTGATCTGTTGGATGGGATCGACTATGCCGGCGGCGAGATCACCGTGGCTGAATTGGTGGATCGGTACATCAACCTACGTCGAGGGCTGAAAGAAAACTCCATGAGGGCCTATGGCTCCGCTATCAATCGCATCCATACGGATCCTTTTGGAAGCCGAATGATACGCAGCGTCCGCCTGTCTGATGGGAAAGGGTGGTTCGTTTCTCTGCATGACAAGGGCTTGAAGCAGAACACGATCGGCATTCTGCAAAGTGTTCTCCGGCCAGCCTTTGAAATGGCAGTCGATGATGATATGATTCGGAAAAACCCATTCAAGTTCAAGTTGTCCGATGTGATCCCCAATGATGCTTATGTACGAAGCGCATTGACCAAAGCCCAACAGGAGCAGTATCTGCAATTCATCCGAGATCATGGTAAGGACAACTACTATGATGATATTGTGATCCTGCTGGGAACCGGCTTGCGTGTGAGCGAGCTGTACGGTCTGACACGGGCAGATATTGACTTCGACCGGCGCTGTATCCATGTGCGGCGGCAGTTGTGCCGGACAGCGGAGAAGCCCTATTTCGTCACACCGCCCAAAACCAAAAGCGGCATCCGAAACGTTCCTA
>ERZ772882.914-NODE-914-length-35751-cov-4.682850_pt1 | contig 35751 bp, 57 predicted proteins | sample MGYA00580576_ERZ772882 | MGnify/ENA primary metagenome ERZ772882 (study PRJEB29015, sample SAMEA2737658) | human gut metagenome | biome: human gut; feature: human-associated habitat; material: faeces | place: China | collected 2012 ... | reverse complement strand
GGGAGAAGCTAATTTGGAAAGAGCTGATTTGGAAAGAGCTTATTTAAGAGGCGCTTATTTGGAAAGAGCTGATTTGAGAGGCGCTGATTTGAGAGACGCTGATTTGGGAGAAGCTAATTTGGAAAGAGCTGATTTGGAAAGAGCTTATTTAAGAGGCGCTTATTTGGAAAGAGCTGATTTGAGAGGCGCTGATTTGAGAGACGCTGATTTGGGAGAAGCTAATTTGGAAAGAGCTGATTTGGAAAGAGCTTATTTAAGAGGCGCTAATTTGGGAGAAGCTAATTTGGGAGACGCTAATTTGGGAGACGCTAATTTGGGAGAAGCTGATTTGGGAGAAGCTGATTTGAGAAGCGCTAATTTGAGAGGCGCTAATTTGAGAGACGCTAATTTGAGATGTGCTGATTTGAGAGACGTTGATTATTCAGAATATACATCTTTCTTGGCATCACAATGTCCAATTGAAGGGAGTTTTATAGGGTGGAAAAAATGCAGAGGATATATTATAAAACTAAAAATATGTGAGGACGCATATAGAAGTTCTTCCACATCTCTAAAATGCAGATGTTCAAAGGCGGAGGTATTGGAAATACAAAATATTAGTGGAAGTATAGCTGATATAACAAGAATATGTTCCAATTATGATAAAAACTTTATATACAAAGTTGGTGAAACAGTTGAAGTAAAAGACTTTGATAAATGCAGATGGAATGAATGTTCGACTGGGATACATTTCTTTATAGATAGGAATATGGCTGTAGCTTATATATAATGACTATGAAGAATTTTTTAGGTGGAATTAAAAAAGCAGAATTAAAAATTATCGATGCTGGGAAATCCGGCAATCCTGAAGAATTGATTAAGTCCGCAATATCTGTTACACAATTTTTAGAGGCAAAAGGATTTGATGCTGTAATAAAATTCTCTTATAAACAAACTGAAGACTGGATTAACGAACATAAATTGGAATATGTAACTATAAATTTTGAGAAATATGAATAAAATGAAAATTACTTTCGGTATAATGTCTAATAAATATCAAATAGAAGCATACAATAAGCTTGATGCTTATGCTGCTATGGCGATATTTTTTGGAAGAAATTTACCATTTGTAGTCTTATTTGAGCCTTATAATAAAGATAATTGGGTTGGTGATTATGAAAAATTCCTTAAACTATTTGGAGAAAGAGTTAAGCTTAACCAGTATCTAAGTGAACATCATGATAAAGTAAAAGAAGCATATTTAACTATAAAAAAGATATGAGTTATGGGAACAAAAGAAAATAAGTCACCTTGGATTAGGATTAGTGAACAACGCCCTGAAGATGGGGAATTAGTTTTAACAAGGCTTGAAGCATACTATTTTGAGCCTAACCTAAATGTCTATAATGCCCATTATAAAGTATGGGATACAGAAGACGGAGACGATTTTTATTGTCATATAAGTGATAATGATTTATGGATGCCAATACCTGACTTGGAGGACTGAATTATGGAATATGACCAAACTCAAATCCTCTCAATGAGAGGGACAGATAACAGTAGTATACATCTCAACTTTGTAGATAATGGATTAGCAGTTAGCGTTGTCACCAAAGGGGGATTTCAAGGAGATTTTTACTTTGATGAAATAACTTTAAAAATGTTCGCTTATGCCTACAAAATACATTGTGAGAAAATCAGGGAACTAAATGAAAAAGAAAGAAATCCCTAAATCGTGCGACTGTAGAGATTGCAAAAACGCGGGAGAAGTAAAAGACTTCATGGTGTTTTGCAATGTCTTGAAAATATACCGTTCCGTAGGAATTAGACCGTATTGTGCAAAATTTAAAAATAAATAGACATGGCAGAAATAGAAAATGTAGTCATAATAGATAGATTTGATTATGACGAACTGGTAGAAAAAGCAAGAATGACAGATGAAGAAATTAAAAAAGAAGCTGAACGCATTTTTATGCAAGAAAATGGAGTCCTTGTAAGAATTGAGTTTAACGAATATCCCAATTCAAAAAACTTCACAGCTCCTATTGGATTTATCAGAGGTGGAGAAAAAGAAGATATTTATAATGCATTAAATGATATTGAACCAAAAATAAAAGATTGGATGGACGAAAATTTGAGACTATACACCAAAAGTTTAAGGGATAAAAATATTACTGAAAAGAATTGCATCGGACTAAGTAAACGGGTGGCTAATTTGGAAGAAAGACTCAAACTTTTAAAGATTAAATATACATACTTATTATCTTATGCTGTAATAATATCTATGATAACTATTTTCTTATTATGTAGAATTTAAAAATAAATTGTATGAAAAAGTATATTAGACTAAATCATTATTTGCATAATGATTACAAAAGTCCCAATACAACTATTTTCCCTGTACTAATTGACATAGATAGGATAAGAGTTATAACATGCTCTAAGACTGGTAGCGCCATATGGCTTGACAACGGAGAAAATATCCATGTACTGGCTAATATAGACGCAATTGAAGATTTGTTGAATACTAAACAAGAATAACCATGATAATTACTCCAAAAATAGATTATTTAGAAGGCTGTTTTGATACAAAAAAAGTAAGAATGAATTGCGTCCCATCAAAAAATAGGGGAAGGATAGATTTGTGTTTAGAATCAGATGACGGAATTAATATCCCAATAGCAAGGATAAAATTATTTAGCAATGATTTGTTTGTTGATTTTATAGAAACTTTTGATGATGCGTCAAAATTTGGAGAAGAAATAGCCAGAAGGTGGAACGAATTTAAAGATAAAAAATAATTTATTATGAAAGCAGAAATAATAGAACAATTTAGAGATGGGGAATTTGCACTATTTGTAAACAAAGATAAAACTCTCATTTTAATTGCTACTAAAGTAGGAGAATATTTACATGGAACAGTATGTTTTTCAAACAGCAATTCGTATAAAATTGGACATTATAGCAGAGGTTGGATTGCGTCTAATTTCACTATTTTTCAAGATAAAGTAATATTGTCAAACGAATAAAAATATAAGAAAATGATACAGGCAAGAATAAATCACGCGGACATCTCTTGGGAAGAATTCCCTGTTTTAGCGTTTAATCCAGATTTAAATATTATTATTATAGCCTTAGAAAATGGTGATTATTTAAAGGGAACTGTAGTCAGTTCTGATAAACCAGAGCATCCAATAGGGAAATACTACGAATATTGGGAAAAATCCCAATTTTGTCCTTTTGAAGATGAAGTAATATTAAAAAACAAAAGCAAATGAAAAAGTATAAAGCATTATTACAAAAAATGGTATATGGGGGAGAAGGTTTTATTCCTTTTGAATGTATTTGTTTAGTTGACCTATCAACTCGTGGAGGAGAATATACAATGTGTGGGAATGCAATACCTGATTCTCATTTAGATTTAGAAGGATTTGAAGCTATAGGAAACGAATATTACGGGTCTATAAAAGAGGTTAATTGTCCTCGATGTTCAGCAGTAATAGAATATATTAAATCTTTAAAATAATGAAAAAGATACTCGGAGCGCACAACGCAAACACATACCTTAAACCACGCAAATGGTGGATGAGACTAATTAACTTTACTTCAAAATGCCAAAAATTGACTATAAAAGAACAATTTAAGTATGGGGTAAGATACTTTGACTTCAGAATAAGATATGATAAAGAATTAGAACTGTTTTTAAATTGTCACGGGCTGGTAGAATACACTACCCCGGCAAATCAGACTGTTTTCCTTTTATCTATTTTGGCATTTGCAAAAAAAACAGAAACAATCTATATTAGGTTTGTGTACGACGATACATTTAATAATAATATAATAGATGATTATAATTTGTCGAGACTATTTAGTGAACAGATATACCCTATTTTTAAACATTGCGATAATATTATTTGGCAACTTATAAAAAAATCTTCATGGGAACATATAGATTCCAACAATAGACCTCAACCTGCAATAGTGGACTGTTTCAAAAACTACAGAGGCTATAAGTGGATTCCTTGTCCACAAAGATATATATCTAAACATAAAGAACATTATCAAAAAATCATAGATAATACACATATTGGAAATGATACTGTATTTCTATGTGACAGAGTAGATTTATTCAAAATAAAATAACATGGCAACAAGCAAAAGAACATGGCAAAGATTTGAGGCGGCAGTAGCAGCTCTTTTTGGAACTAAAAGAGTTCCACTTTCCGGTAGCAATTCAGGACATAATACACACTCGGACTCTATGCACCCTGATATTTATATAGAATGTAAACTAAGGGAATCATTCTCAATATGGAGATTATTCGATGATACTTCTAAAAAAGCCAAGAAAGAGGGAAAAATACCTCTGGTGGCAATAAAGGAAAAGAACAAACAAGGATGCTTATTTATTATAAGCCCAGATAATCTAAAAGAGTTAGCAGAATTATATTCTTCTGATAAAGAAGAAAAATCAGAAGAAATATACGTTGAATTATAAAATTTAATATATTTGCTATATGGAAATGGTAGTATTAGAAATAGACTTAAATCAAATTCCCGCTGATAAAATAAAAAACTTTTTACGTAAAAACGGGAATGAGGCTAATGTAGTCAAAATATGTGCATGTAAACGCAAACAACCCGACCCCTATGGGAGTGATATTACCGTTTACATAAATCAATCTCAGGAAGAGAGATTAGCAAACCAGCCTAAAATATATTGCGGAAAAGGAGTCGAAATAAAGACAAATAAACAACAGACACCGCAATATCAAACCAATAATAATGAGCCTGATTGTCCATTCTAAAAATAAACATTATGGAAACAGAGGAAATTTTAAATATTATACAAGCGTCATTAAAAATATGCGCTGAGAATATTAAAGCCCGTCACTGGACTATGGTAGGGCACGACTTTATGACTTATCATCCGTATTTTGACGAAATAAACGAAAAACTAATTGATTTTGTAGATGAAATTGCGGAAAGCACTGTAGTAACTGGAGGGATACCGCCTTATAATTTTGAGCAATATTTAAAATTTTCATTTATAGAGCCTATTAAATTTATCCCTTCTTTGGATATGATGATAAAGGATACTATATCGGAATTGCAAAAGATATATGATTATATAAATGATAACTTCGCCCAATTTGACGATACCACGGCAGATTTAATGGTTAAAATAACAAGGAAAATAAGAGATAAATACTTATTCTTTTTAATACAGTCCGACAAACTTAGTTTTAGTTAAACATTATTATTCATATTTTTACCCCGTTTGTTTGTGAAAATAGACGGGATTTTTTATATTTGTACATATCAACAAAGTACAGCATTTCGGAAAAGTAAAATGGCAATCTATATCCTCAAGTTGTGAAATTTGGGGATATTTTATATATTTGCATAGTGTTATTATTATTCATATGTAGCCCGTACTCGTTTGTGAAAATAGGTACTCACTAATTTTTTTCATATTAAATAATGTTTTAAAGGCTGGAACTCAAAAGAGAACCAGCCTTTTTTAATAGTAAGAGAATATATCCTCTATACTACCAACACACTAAAATGTTAAGAAATTCCATTGTGCCCCAAATCCCAAATACGGAGAAAACTTGTTGCAGGCTATAGCATAGCCAAATCCTGCTTGCAATCCTAAGCTGAAGCGGCTTTTTTCTTTTTTGACATGCGTCTCTGTTTTCGTTACAGTTAAATACTTCACCGGTGAATAAACTTCTATCTTTTTAGCCTCTACACGATACCCTGACATACATATCGAATATGTAGAATCTTTAAAACAGTACTCTGATATCGGTATTTCTACTTCTGCCGGCTTAGAAAGTTCAGGGACATACAACGTGTCCCTAACAGTCTCCTTTATTTTGATGTATTTTGGAATTAATAGTGTGTCAATGAATGTATCTACCTTTGTGATGACAAAAGTGTCTGTGTGAGTCTCTATTTGGGGCGTATTGGCGTGTTTGCCTATGGTATATCCACAAGCAAAGGACAGAAAGAGCGAAATAACCAATAACACCCCAAATTTTCTCATTTCTTAAAATATAATTCAGATTCTGCCTTCCTTCTCCTTACAAGCCCTGAAAGAACCTCTTTCCCCGCATGTATCCATTTTTTAAACTCATTAGCAATAGTAGGGTCATTCGGATTCAATTTCACTTTACGTAAAAGAGTAGAATCAGAAAAGTTCTTTACGCCAACGTTATAAGTAAAAGAAACTAATGCGTCAAATTGATTTTGAGTTAATTCCACGTCCATTGTAGAGCCTGCTACTATATCAACAGCATTAGAAATATCTTCCATTAGAAATTCAGTCGCTTGTGCCTCGGTTATGATGTCTCCTTCTTTGACATTATAAGTGTGCCCATATCCTATTGTCCACACTCCAGCAGGACACTTATAAGCAACTAATCTTAACCCCTCAAATTCCTTTATAAGGTTAAGCCCCTTTTCCCCTATTTGATTCAGATGCTTCATGGCTTTCAAACTCTTTAAAATACGGTATTTTCTTTACTATCTCAAAACTTACTATATAATGAATAAAAGATATTGCCCTGTTGTTCGGCAACAATGATTTTATGTTTGTCAATATGTTTAATGAATAAAAATAGGTAACTATGGATACAATAGCCGAGATACATTGTAATGCCATAGCTTTGTTATGGAATTTATTACCTATAAAATAAACGCTCCCTACTAATAGATAAAACACTAACATCTCACATAAGCAGAAATAAAACTTTTTGCATTTAAACGTTTTATGTTTTACAATGATATCTTCTATCAATCCTATTATAAAGTTTATCAAGAATATATAAGCGATAATTATAACATAATCATATATAGGTGCTATATAGCTTATTACTACTGCAAATAAACTTCCTAAAAAACCTTGAAATCCCCCCGCCTGATTCTCCATAATATTATTTCGTTAAAAATACAATCACATTAAATATAACATTATAAGGTTTTGATATACTATCTGCTAAAATTGTAACAGTACCAGCCCCATAATTATATTGAACTTTAGGGAATATTTGGGCATTATTATCATTTAAATTATATGCGCTTACTATTACTGTTTGTATTTTTGCTCCAGTAAAATTTATAGTCATTTGTGGATTATTTGAGCCTCCAAATGTACCGCTATTAGGAATATTTGGTGTTTCAAATAATGTTGTATTATTTATCGCGTCATCAGTTCTCTCTAATTGGGATGAATTTGCGTATATTGCATATCCGCCTAAGAAATAAGGAGTCAGATTAAGTTTATCATCTGTGACAGCTAATGCAGCTATTTTGGTAGAATCAATACTGTAATCTATAATCTTATCGTTTGACACTGAATTATCTTGTAATGCGTCAGTGGATATAGAACTTAATCCAATATTTCTTTCTGTCACTTGATAGTCCCCTATTTTAGCAGAAGTTATCGCATTATTCGCAATATCCGGTGTTGAAATAGTCTCGTCGGCTATCTTTTCTGAAGTAACTGCCCCGTCGGCTATCTTTTCTGAAGTAACTGCCCCGTTGGCTATCTTTAGGGTTCCTACAGCCCCATTTGCTATGTCTGATAAACCTATACTTGACGGTAATACCAGATTAGCCCGCCAATCGTACGTGTGATAGAATGAATACCCGTCCATACCTACAGCCCATGTTAAGTCGATTGTAGCGACTTCGGATACTCCTGTAGGTTGAGTATTGCTAAATAATGCTCTTTTTATAGCTGTATATTCTTGTCCTGTTTCTGACGAACGTTGTTCTACATCACTTAACCATACATATACAGTCGCTCTATTTTGTTCTGTAACAGTAAATGTTTTATTGCAGGTCGCAATTATTATAGTCCCTGTAGCTAATGACGGTAGAGATGAAGAGGTTTTAAATATAAGCTGGGTAGTCCCAGAAGTAAAAGTAGCCGAATCCATCTCATTAGACATACTAATATCAATGAATTTGTAATTACTTGCCCCTAAAAATATCCCTAATGCGCTTTGCCAGTTATCAAATGCGCTTACTAAGTCATTTATATAAACAAGATTGCCATCATCGTTTATATATGATAATATTGTGTCTTTGAGCATATTGTACTGATTTTAGTTTATATTTTATTCCCCATATTATTAATGAATCTACAGTTTGGGTAAATTCTGAAAATGTATCTTTATTTTCTTCTAAATAAGACGGGTAATTTATAATTACTCCTGTTGTCAAAGATGAAGTATATAAATATGACTTTCCCCCAGCCGTATAGTCTTTATCGCTCCAATATACTTTTTCGCCAGCTTCATAATCTGAAGGATATAGATATACTTTATTTGAAGTGATATTTATAGCCTCTATATGCCTCCCGTCAGGGTCGTATAGGTCATTAAGAATATCTATTACTTGTTGCTTCCCATATTGGCAGGCAGCGATTTTATATGCCCGTTGCCTTTTTGTATTATATTCGTTCCATAGTAAGATAAAAGGATATAACAAACATAACAACAGCTTATAGAAGTTGTTCAACCTGTATTCATTATTTACCATATAATTAGGTCTGTTTATCTGGTAAATAAGTTTAGGTATATTTATTTCTCTAAACGGGAACATAGCTAATATTTAAATCCTCCGCAAAATTAAAATATCCTGATACTAATTTTATCCTTCCATTTTCCGCATTATATGTCAGTGAACCATTTGTAGAAACAACGTCAGGGATATATGCTGCTTCAACTCCTGATACTTCTTGGAAGGATTTTTCTAAATCGTTTATGAACAGTGGAGCGCCTAACACTATATTCTGTTGTATAGTCGTTTTCATGGATTCTATATCATTTTTCACCTGAGCAAGAGAATTGCCGGCACTGTAATATACTGTCATACCTTCAGGGAATGTCAATATATCCGGTTCTCGGCTCTGTATAAATAGATTGAATCCCAATGGTATAAAATTTTCGTAGTAATCTTTGAATGCCGTAAGCTGGTCTGAACTCAAAGGAGTTAGATTGCCTGTATTGTCGGTAGTAGCTACATTTAATATTATACCTCCTTCAGACGTCGATACTGTAGCCTGCTTTATAATCCTGTTATTCTCGTTTATAGGATTATACCCCATTTCTTTAGTATCATTATCCAAAATTACCAGATTATCCCCATATTGGAAATATAAAGCCTTATCCAGATAATAATCTTTACGTGTTACTCTTAAACTCCGAGCTGTATTGGCTATATTATCTTCTGAAAATAGTATCTCATTAGATATTATATTGAATATAGTAGAAAGAGCGTCTACAAGACGCATCCATATAGCAGAAGCAGAAGTGTTTACGTTCTGAAATAAAGACTGTATAGCTATTATTATTTGTTGTCTTAAATCTTCCATAATTACTCCGTTCTTAATCTATATAACTCTGCATCTATAAAAAACCAAATTTGACTTGCTGACGGATTGTTATTTGATGCAAAAGCGGTAATTGTATACACTATCCTATCCTGCGTTCCCCCTCCAAAGTCTGACGGTTCCCATGCCGCATCTGTTACTAAAGGTGGGATTCCATTGTCCGTTACAATCTGAACTTTTGTTGTCGCAGCAGGAACAACAATTTTACACACATGGTTGTTGGCGACAAGAAAATCAGAAGCCTTAAGATTTATAACACTCGTTCCTTGTGAATAAATTCCTAAAATATAATCGCCAGGCTTCGGATAATCAAAAACATTGGAAGTCTGATACTTAAACGCCCCAGAAGGTATATCGTCAACAATTGAATTTAAATCATAATTTGTTATTTTAATAGAATAAGTATCTGATGAGGAATTATAGGTTATTACTCTTGATGAGAGTTGATTATTTGCAACATCATAAAAGCTGACACTATTTGTAAGATTTGATGTTACTGTACTTGCAAATATCCTGTATTGGTTTAATGCAGCTAATCCGGTACGTGAATACACAAGATTGGCAGAACTCACCTTAGACATAAAATCATTCCATCCTGAAGCAACGGAATTAATCACATTTGATATAGCAGCGGATGATGAAGACTCTGAAAGAGCGAATAAAGAATTAGGGATTTCTAATATAGTAGGTCTATCCCCGAATTTTTTTTCTCCAAAATCGGCTATTCCACCTATTGTCGTAAATGCAGAAGCAGAGACTTGTATCGGCTCGTTCCCCGACAAATCGTCTCCAGTATATTCTGTTAATGTCGTTATATCTACGTATTGTACCGCCATATATTTATACTTTAAATACTCCTAATACTTCTTTCCCGTTCATGCTATATACCGCCCTTATATCTCCCATACCCGTAGAATGATAATAAGCGACTTTGCAATTTTCGGCTTTTTGAACCAAATATAAGGTATCTTGTTTATCTCCTACAGTAGTTTGGAATATTACTTCTTGGTCTCTTTGCTCAAATGTAGCATTTATATCTGAAGTAATCTCTACTCTTTGAGATTTTTTTTTCAGGGTCATAGGCTACATAAAAATATCCTATACCGTCAGACCACTTTTTTTGTTTTCTAATTATAGCCATATATACAAAACTTTAAATTGCCCCCCATGAATTAACATATTTTTGCACACATGAGAGGGACAAACATAATATTAAGATACAGTAAATGTCGTGTTGGTTGTAACTTGTACATTTACAACAGAACCGCCTTGTGGTACGGTAATAGTAGCTGGAGTAACCTCCAATCTTGCAGCACCTGCACTCTGTGTAATCGTTAATGTCTGTTTTACAGATTCGGATGAACCTTGGATAGTAAATACCTGTGTTCTTGACTCTACAGTATCATTCAACACATAATTAATCTCTATTGAGAATTCGTACTTGTGGTCAGCCCCTGGGTCTCCGGAGATTGCAACACCATTAGTTGCAGTTATACTCCCGTCTGCTGTAAATTGTTTGTCTCCTAAGTCTTCTTCAACAATATCACCGCCCTCTACACCGAACTCTAACTTAGGGCTGTTAGATACTCCTGTTATTGTAACGCTACCAGCTGTGGCAGGAACTGTTACTCCTGTACCTGATTGTTCTAAAGTGATAAACTCTGGTGCAGCAGCTAAATTTGCTGTTATCGTTTTGTCTGGGGAAACTCCAGCAGCTTTAACAGTAAAAACTGTTTTTACTATTTCACGGTTACCTACATTCGCCGATTCTGCTTTTAGGGTTAATTGGGTATCCCCACTACCTGATGACGGGTCTAATATTACATGCCCTTTTGATATTGCCATAATTATAAAACATTAAAAGTTGAGTTTGTATATATATTTACATATTGATTGTCCCCATTTTGACTAACCGTAGTAAATGACGGTTGCACTTCCAAATAATATCCGCCTTCTATCGAATCTAATATCTGTTCCAATTGCCTTTCAAATTCTTCATCCGATAAAAGATTTGAATTATACGGGAATTCAGATGCTCTTATCAATGTGGCATTGTTTGAAGTTTGAAGCCCTTCTACATCCAATTCTTGACCTACTGTCAGTTGTGGAGTATAAGACAACAGCCCGTTTAAGGATAATATTTCGTCTATCTGAGAATAATCCCCGCAAACGTTCAACAAAACATCAAAAATCGTATCTCCATATTTAACTTTGTATGCCATATTGCCTGTATTCTGAATTATATACTACTTGCAACTCATATTCATATACTCCAGATTCCTCCGTCTCTTGTACGGAAATTTCTGCTATACGCCCACCGTCATTTAATATTTGATTCTCGGCTCGTGTAGCTAATTCTGTAGCTTCGTTCTGATTCACGTTTATAGCGACTTCCTGAAACCCTACTCCGATACTTGGATTATCTATGCTGGCTACGCTTTTCATGAAGATTAATGTTCCATTCTGTACGCTACATGAATCTATAATAACCATATCCGTATCAAATACGATATCATTATTCTCTATATCAAATTTAAAATCTTGCATATAACAGAAATTTCACCCCTAATATAATAATTAAAAATTTAATGTGTAAACGTTTCGTCCTGAAAATCTTCCTGATTGAAATCTTTTGCCTTCGAATTAGGAGCAGGGACACTTACATTCGTTGCCGTTTGTGATGTTGCGCTCCCCTTTGTAATTATTTCCGCTATCGTATGCGTATGGCTATTGAATGCTTTTACAAACTCGTTCAACTTCGCTTCCAACTTCTCGATATATATCATGGGACTCTCCCCGCCATTTACCTTGACTATTTTGTCCTGCATCTCTATTGAAGTTTCCCCTACTTTTATATCTAATTTCGCGTTGTCAGTCGTATTTGTATATGTTATACCGTCCTTATCCATTGTAAGAAGCTGCTTTTGGCTATCTTCTAACATCTCGAACTGTACAGATACTGACTGCACTTTAGAGAACTTTATAGGGAAAGATAGGGAAGAATCCCCTTGCACGAACCCCAATACACAATTGCTGCCTATTTCTGGAATTTGTATCACGGAAGTAGAATCATGGGGGATAATGGAAAGAGGGATATTGAACATTTGGTTATCATCGTCCGACACGACATCAAATGTCAGCTCTTCCATATTTACTCCAGTAACTTCACCATATACTAAAGATACTGAAGAATAGCTTTTCAACACGTTCCTTAAATTATCCCCTAATTCCTGCATTGCAGAATCGAACTTGGAGCTTTTTCTATAACTTAAAACATCCATTCTTCATTTGTCAATTTTGATGAAACATGATATCCGTTTTCGTTGAATTCCCTTCTTATCCCTAATACATACAGATTCGCGCTGTTTTCAGGGAATAATGTGTCAGTGAAATTTACATAGTCGAACAAATCTATGCGAGGGTATAGCAACGTTGTTATTGTCCCGCTATTATATTCCCCCTTTAATCCTTGATACGCATTATTTGCGAATTCTTCCAACCCTTCTCGTGTCTGTATAGAACTGCAATTCAATCGGATAGGTCTGCCATTCCCTTTATTCCCTACATTTATTGTCGTACGCTTGCCGTTTACATAGCCGTTTACCGTAACATAATAATTCTCGAATTTCCCGTTTTTAGGAGATACATCTCGCTCTATTACATTTACAGAAGTGTCTAATTTTATGGTTTTTTTCTGGGTGTATTTTAATCCCGTTCCCATAAATAATTTCCCTTCTGGGTCAATGCCCGTATAAATGCCGAATTTACGCATTAACATCTGTGCAGCTTCAAAGGGGCTGACTCCCTGCCATAATTTTTCGTTGAATGTCGAAGTAGCGGTATAATCGGCTACGGAAATTTCTTCATAATCCCCTGTAAGATTGTTATCCGAACGGTATTTCTTGAATGCCTCATTCCCTACATCGCAACAGACTTTCAACCCTTCATATATCGAGGTCTCTTGTGTCCAATCCTTATTTACGACTCCAAATCTCAAAATAAAACATTTGTCCTCACATACAAGAGTAGTCGGGAACCCTGATTTTATTTTCTTTATAAACCCGTCAAATACGAGCATTTTCCCCGCTTCTGGGTCATTCTCGAAATTTATGTTTACCTGTTCCCCGTAATTGATATTATGGTAATAGGCATATACTTGTATATGAGCCCCTATTTTTATATTAAGCCCTTCTACATCAATTTTAGAACCAGTAATTATTTCATCTCCTTTCAAATAGGCAATAGAATAAAAAGGCAACGTTATTTCCGCTGTTTCCGCCAGCTTCATAACGGTGTTTTCGGATACGAAAGAAACAAAGTTCAATATCTTTTTCCCTTCTATCCAGACTTCATTGCCACACCTGAAAAAATTACAATAACATTTCATTGTTTTTCTACAAATAATGTTTGACGCGTTAAATCTACTTCAAGCAAATTAAGGGTAATATTGGTAACTGTAGACCCTTCTTGTGGGTCTATAGCATATCTCGCCAATACGACGAACTGTATCCCTACCTCTTTATTTGTGAAATTATTATATATGGCGAATACCGATTTGTTTTTATACAAATCATTTATAACTGTCGCAAATTTGACTATATCGCCAGCCATTGCGCCTTGATTCTGCCGGAAAGACATAGGGTCATACCTCCCATTGTCGGTTATAGGCTTCCTTTCAAGTTTTATTCTTAATATTATCTCCGCGGGGTTGTATGAAGTCATTTCATATATCGCCGACCCGTCTACCAACTGGCTTTTGACAATATTTTTTGATGCGTTTATAGATAAGCTGTAAGATAACGGCAAATAATAATCACTTATCCTGAAAATATAGTCATTCTCATTTGTCACGGAAATAAGATTGTCTTTCGCGTTCGAGCTTGAAGCGGAATATCTGGTTTTTTGGTTTATCAATGAACTCTTAACCTTATTCCCTATCCCGTTGATATAACCTCCTTCAGATGATATCGGTATCACTGATTTTACGATTCCTACAGAAGAAAACGTAAGGGCTAATGCTGTAGCTGCTGCTTGCTCCGCATCTCTTATCGTATCCCCCGCTTTTGCAAGTTCTCCCCTTATGTTTTGTGGAATAGATACGGTATTTCTGAACTTATCTTGCAATTCAGACCCTGAACTCGTTTTATAATCATTCTCTTTTGTCATGTTAACGGTGTTGCTTGGTTAAACGCTATATTTAGACCTCTCGCTATTGCCTGTGTCACATAATCCTCTATTTCCCTCATTATTGTTGACGGGTCGGTAGTATTTATGTGGTTGTCCATGTCTACTATGGACTTGTTGAAATTTATAATCAGAGATTTACTTCCCTTTGATAAATCTTTCATACGACCCGTCTCATCTTTAACTGGAGATACTGTAGGAGCAGGAATAAACTCTTTTGAAGTTAATTCAAATGCCCGTGATAACGCTGTCAAATCAGGGGTATAATATCTTAATCTCTTTATTAAATCTTTTGCCTCCTTTGTCCCTAAATTATTAAGATTATTGAAAAGGTTTTCTATATCCTCAGCACTTAATTTTATATCTTTTACAGCTGATGTTAAATAACCGGACTTATATAATTTATCATCTGAAGGCTCTCTATATAAATAATTCGTCCTAAGAATTGTGCCTTTTAGCTTATTAATCGCTTGCTCTTTCGTCAAATTATATTCTGGCACCTGAGACCACAATGCAGCCGTAGTCCCTGATGCAAGTCCACCGACAACAGACCCTATCGGTCCAGCAGATGAACCCAATAATGCGCCTGACCCAAATCCTCCTATAAAAGAGCTAATAGTAGGATGTTCATTTATCCAGTTTATTATTTTATTTCCTACGTCTATAATACCAGAAATAAAGGAATCGAAAGCGGATATAGCCTTTTGAAATATTGAACCATCATACCCCTCACCGAATGTCTTGTACAGCTTAGATAATGATTCGTTTATATGTATACTTGTGTTTGCTATATCTTCATAAAAGTCTTCTAAATACTCTAATTTATCAGCCTCTAAATTTTCTTCAGATAATTGAACACGCCCTTTCAATACCCCCGCTCTGGGCAATTCAAATTGTCCTATAAATTTTTCAAATGCCTTTATTAAAGCTTGGGGATTTTCTCTAATAAATGAATATATATCTTCTCCTTTATTCTTTGATTGCGCTCTAAGGTCAAAAACATACTTCTCGATTAAAGGCACTGACTTGAAAAGTTCTTTCATGTCTATACCTTGCCAAGTAGTAAGTAATTGTTGTAAGTTCAACCCGACTATCTGCAAATCTCTGCCTGAAACAGCAGAAATCTTAGCTGCTAATTGTCCGAACCATTGGGCATCTCTTGACGATAATTTTGTATCTCCTACAGTTAATCCCGTCATTGTATTCATCAAAGATACTAATCCGGCTCTGGAACCTCCTGTTTGCGTAACAATGTCTGTAGCATTACGGAACATCTCATTATATCCGCTCCCTTGTGCTAATCTTGCCATGTTATATTGCGAGACATTTGATATCGCTTGTGAGGTTTGTTCGCTCATGAGATTATTTCTACCCCAACGGTACAACAACCCGCCTCCGGCTATCGACACAGCTTTTAACCCGACAATACCTCCTAATACCCCAATGACAGATTTTAATGCCGGAATAGCCTGTAATGCAGCTTTACCTACAGAACCTATCAGGTTAGCAAAGTTCCCTAAATTCCTTTGCCAACCTGAGTAAGTAAATGAATTTGCAATAAAATTATTTTGAAATCTTTGTCTTGCCTGATAATATCTATCTATATTCCTTAGTAAATAGCGATTATTTGCAAACGGAGAACGATATGCAGCATAATTCATCCTCCGCCATAAATTCATGCGTTCTTCTGGGATATGAGGATAAGGGTTATATCTTCTCCCTCCTGCCGGATTATTAAAGCTACCTCCCCTACCGCCTATATTGTTTGTTATACTTTTTAAGTTCTGGGCTTTCTTTATAGCATCGTCCAGTTTGGCATTTAGGTCTCCCTTTAGATTAAGCTCTATTTGATAGATATTAGGCATAGATTATTTCTTTTTGTCAATTTTAAATGGTGCGAAATTCACGTTATCCATTATCCATAAAGCAAGACAATGGTATTTTTCTATTTCTTCCAAAGTTAATGATTTTGTAATTTTATTAATCGGAATATGGAAAAAATGAGAAACAAGAGCTTTTTTTATCAAAAGGGGGTCTGTCTTGCTATATTGTGTTAATTTATATTCTATTTCTGCTCGGGCATCTGCATATTTAGGGTTTTCCCTGCCCGATTGATAAAATTTATCAAATCCTCCTGTACTTGTTCTGAAGAGAACAGAGACAGACATGCAATCCCGTCACTTGAAATCCTTTTTGCTAAAGTCTTGTCAACGACAAATATATTAACGTATTTTATTGCGTCGTTTATCTTTCTCTCTGTCGTCGTATCCGAATTATCCAACAAAGAAGTAATGAAAATTGAATCTTCCAAACGTGTACGCTCTGCATGTCTTAATTCTACATCTTCTGTTACTTCTATTTCCTCAAATATACCTTTTTTGTCCGGTAATTTTTCTATAAATGTGAAATTTGAAACTTTAAATGTGCTCATGTGTTGATAGTTTTAAATGTAAAAAGGAGATAGGGGAATAATCCCCTATCTGATTAAATAGCTATTGGTGTAACTTGTCTTGTAAGTTCTGTAGCCCTGAAATTCAAGGTTACTAAAGTCTGAGGGTCATTAGCATTGACCTCGAAAGAATCATTGCTAAATTGTGCTCCTGTATAGGTCAAAGTCGTATCAGTCGGAGTTAAATCCGCCCTGTTGCTGAACATGATAGTAACGGTAAGCCCTTCAGGAATATCAGTTAATGACGGTCTCAACGTAGTTGATATCCCGTTATAACTGTTTATTAACCTGTTCCATTCTCCTGATTGTATAACAAAAGAACCTGAATAGGCTTTGTTTATACCTTTTACAGAAATAGGAGTTTCAGAACTTATCGCGTAAATCTCATTTACCGACTTTTCTATACTTCCCGAAAAATTCTGCGCTGTGAACAATTGTATAATTGCTCCATTTCCTAAGTTTACCCAAACTTGGACGTCAGCACTTGATATTATTAGTCCCGATTGGTCTGCCATAATTTTAAGAAATTGAAGTTACAAAGAATGTTGTTACAAAGGCTTCACGCATTGCAGGGTTCGGTACTATACTTATAGTCACTTCCAAAGCTTCGGATTGTATGTAATTATCATCCTTAGCCTTGAAGTCGAAATCTATCGCCCCAGCTTGCCCAGCGTTTATTCTCGGGGTGATATATTGAGCTGTAAATTGTGATATAGCTGAACTCTTAAAAGCCTGTAATATCTGACCTGAAGAATCACAAGGGATATTCTGGTTGATATAATAGGTAAGGAACTGTTGGGCATCATCGCAAACTGCATTGCCGACAGCAACTCTTTCTATCTTGTTTAATGCCATAGTAGTGGCGTTGCATGTCGCCCCGTCGTTGTAATATAATCCCTCTATACCTAACCTGTTACGGGTAAATATATATCCTAATGGGGCTACCAGATTCGCGAGAGTGACGTCATACCCGTTTACGGGTGTACCAGTTTTTGGATTGCTGGATACAGAAGCCAAATCACTATCCGTAAAATATTCTTCCGTAGCTACAGAACCCAAAGCTACATTCCCGATAGATGCAGCTATACTCCGGCTGGCTCTTACTCCCAATACACGCCCTACAGAAGACAATCCGTTAGGAGAAGAACCGGTAACACAATATGCTACACTCGGATAACTCATAGCCGAGCAATCCATAAGTTTAGCTATCTCTGTCGCACTATTGAAAGTCCCCTGCTTGATATACGCTCCGTCAAATACACCAACCATTCTGATGCCCAATTCAAACATGTTAGTCAAGAATGTCTGTATCTGATTGAGTGCTTCTTGGTCTGTCTCATTGTTCACGCCTTCACCATATTCAGGAGCGGGCAATGTCCCTTTAGATTGGCAGAATCCTATTGCACGAGGTCTGTTCTTATAACTCCCTGAGATAGTCTTGAATATTACCGGCTGTAATGCTGTATAGAAACTTGCAGTAGAGAAGTTTATGCTTGCCGTCGTTTGAACGAGGACAATCCATAACTTAGTCCCTGCTGAAGCTGCACCGTAAAACTCGCTGATGTGTTGGTATAGCATAGTCTTCGCTCCGTTACCTTCCGCCCATTCTGAAGTTATACCTAACCCCTCTGCTGCTGATAACGAAGTTATCATATAAGGGGTGTTTAACTCTAAGTCTTCAGGCAAATTAGATTCCGCACCTGCCACATCAACAACCAAACAAGAAATAGATTCGTCTACTTGGTTACTCCCAATAGACGTATCTTTTAATGAAATATGTATTCCTGTTGTTGCCATAATTATTGTTCTTTAGGTGGTCTACCTTTTGTTTTCTTTTCAGGATTTTTTCGAGCTTCTTTCAACGCGTTAAATTCGTTAATAACAGATTCATCTACATTTAATGTACTCTTTTTTATGATTCCTTCTTTCGGCTGTTCTTCTGGCTTAAATCCTTCGAGCAACGTTTTCAATTCTTCATTATTTAAAGGTACATTATCTATATTTACTTCTGCCCATAACAATTTATAATGTTTTCTTTCCATGTAATCGTATTCTTCATGCTTAGCATCCTGAATAGCTAAAAACACTTTTCCGTTTTCACATACATATGCTATTTTGTGTTCTTTTACTAAAGCATATAAATATTGAAAGAAAGACTCTTGATAATTAGTAAGTTCCATATTGTTTATTGTTTATTTTATGTGTTGGTAAGTCAAGCAGGGGATTTTGCCCCCTGCTTATTATTTTATATTATGCACCTGCTACCGCTGGAGCTACGCCATAGATTCCTACTCCGTCTTTACGAGCTGCACCGGCTCCCATACGAGTATCCATAGACATTTCCCATGCCCAAAGGGTAGGTTCTTGTTTTACGAATACATTTGTACGACCTACGCCAATAAGGAATTGAGAAGGCAAGAAACCTATAATACATCCATATGCAGTATCTGCTAATGTCGGAGGAGTATAAGAACTTGGTATTTTATGGGTAGTCAAAGGTATACCATATAATTTCGGGTCTACTACTTTATTTGTAGCTGTATCATATACTCCACATATAGAACGTTGTGTAATGTTCATACCGTATGCCATCATCTGCATTGGACCGATATTCTCAGTCGGCAAGTTCAACGCATTAACAAAAGTATCATTAGATTGTAGCTGGTTTGCATAAATAGCATCCATTACTATCTCCGGACGTTCAATATCGAGATTGAAATTAGCCTGAATAAACTTCATACGAAGGCTTAACAAGTCAGCTACTGTGAATTCTTTCAAATTTCCTGCAGCTGCAGCATTTGCTGGGAACATTCCGGCTGATGCAAAAGAATTTGCACCTGTCATTGGAACAAATGTACCTTCTTTTACTGAATTCGCCAGAACCTGAATAATATAATTGTGTTGAGCATTCGCTACTACTCTTAAGGCTTCAGACATACCTATGCCTCTCTTATCGTATCTCAATAAGTTGTCATCGCCTGGCTGCCAAGCAATAGCATTTAGAGAGAATGCGTAAGTAGGAATAGCAATTGCATTGTCATCATACAAATATTCTTCTGCTTTGTTTTTCGGAACAAGTGTATCAAAATAAACGTTAGGCTTCATGTTTATTTCAGGATGAATAGTACCTGCCGAATCCGAACTGATACGCGGGATTCTGTCTGCAAATGTATTAATAGGGAAAAGCATTCTATAATACATTGCCAGCCATTGTACAGCCACCAAATCAGGAGTACTTAGGGAATCATAGGTATTATCTCCTGCTGCAAGAACAGTATCGAGCAATTGTCCGGTAGGCATAGGAGCTTTGCTCTCAAAACATAAATTGAACTGACCGAAAGAGCTCATAAAATCACGGTCGTTTTTCAAAATAGACGCCAATTCTTTGTAAGAATCCAGCAAGTCATGAACTGTGATAGGCTTGTGCTCATGAGCATATTTCAAGTCAGAGCCTAATGCCATCATACCCATCTTATCTTTCCCTTCCTGAGAAGAAAGATAAGAATGTAAAGTCTTGTATTCTGTCATAATTTTAGGTTGTTGTATATTTACATCAAAAATTTTAGCTTTTGGGTCAGCCTGCAATCTTTCCGCTACTTTTTCAGGCAATTTCTTTTTCAAATCCTCAGACTCCAATTTTTCCTTTTCGTCTTTAGCTTTGGTGTCCTCTACTTCCTTCTTGTCCTCTTTTTCGTCTTCTTTAATGTCTTTGTCTTCTTCTTCTTTTTCATCTTCTTCATCATCATCTAATTTCTTCTTTGAATTCAGACCTAACAAATCTTTCAAAGCCGAAAGGACTGTGTTTTTTGTTTCCTCAGCCTTAAGCTCTTCTTTTGGAGCTTCTGACTCTGGAACTTTTTGAACTTCGGGCTTAGCCTCCAATTCTTCCTTTTTTTCTTTTCCTTCTTCCATATTATTTAATTCTTCAAAATTAGAACTTAAAGTAATAAATTCCTTTTTATCACAATATAATTTATATTCCACTGGGATATGTCCCAATTCATGTTTTACTGCATTAGCATTTGAAGGAATAGTAACTAAAGAGACTTCAAAAACATCAAAAGACTTTGTTTTCTTCTCTCCCCTATCATTCTCTACTATTACTGCATTCCCTCCAATAGAAACGGCTCTTATACAACCTTCATTGTATAATTTCTCATACATCTTCCCTTTTTCAGTAGATGCAAATACTAATACTCCTGTCCATGCGTCATTTTCGAGTTTTATATCATCTATCCTGCCGATAGGAGGCTCCCATGACATATGCTGTTCTACAAGAACGGGATTTTTCAAATATCTGTCCCATTTTATAGACTTGTTCATTACCCTAAATCCTCTATCGTTTAGGGATTCATCCGATAATACCTGTCTTACCATTTTTATAATTTTCTATTAGTTCTTCATTCCCTTCTATCTTCATTTGCCGATAATTCTCTTTCTTGTCATATTTCCCCAATACAATTGTATCGGCAAAAAATGTTTTGTTTTTGTCGGTATATACATAACCTTTTCTTGCTTTTAACTCTGTCATAATTAACCCGTTATTGTCCAACCTTTGTCTGTTGCCGACTGTTTTTGCTCTTCCGTCAATTTTGCATATACTGCCGAATTCAAGAATAATGTCTGTGTTGATGAAACAGTTGCCAATCCGTCAAGTATGCTTTGTATGGATTCATCACTTAGTTGTGATGAGCTTGCTACTGACAAAGGATATTTTATACTTCCTTGTATAAATCTTACTTCCCTTAATGAGAAACAGTTATTAAACATATTTCCCTGAGAATTTGAAGATGTTATTTCAGATAAATCAATTTCTCCATTTATTATTTCTAAAGAACCCCTTCCATTAAATAACATAGAAGCATTTGAAAAAATAACTTTAGGAGAAAATGTGACAATTTTTAATTTATCTGGAATCAAATTCGGAGCTAAGGAAAACATAGATGGTGCATTAATAGCAAAATCAGGAATATTTATAATATTCAATTCTTTTATACATGAACATCCGTAAAAAGAAGCTGAAAAATTACCGGGTAGTGTTAAGCCTCTGCAATCAATAATATTCCCTTCATTTATTTTATATAAAAAGATATTATATCTAAATGCGTTAACAAAAGTTGTCCATGTTGATGTATTTATATTTACTTCCCTTATACTTACATCGTTTTGTAAAGTCTTAATACCTTCATTATAAGGTACATATTTCATACTTAATAAACCATATAAATATTGATAACTTGTCTTTGCAGGGAAATTTTCGGGCAAAAACAATACTTTGTCCGTCATGCTGGTGGGTATATTCCCAGAACCTTCCTCCTTATACTGGTCTGTTATCTGCCCGCTCTTGACAATCATATCTAACAAATCAGGGATATACTGCCCATAGCCGTACTTCCACATCATCTCTTCTAGCCCATAATGGGGATGTATAGGGGTGACGGGATTTATCTGCTTGTCTATAAGCTGTACAGAGCCTGATTTGGCTTTTATATATGTTATGTCTATGGTAGAATTGTCCACCATGACACACTCGAATTTCATCCGCCAGCATTCTATATCTTCTTCCGTATCTTCTTTATAGCCTATTTTGATAAAGTTATTCATTCCCCTATACATAGGCAGGAAATTGTTCCCTTGAAGTATATCCTTGAAAAATTCGGACGCCCTCTCCGTGAAAAGTTCTGTCCTAAGCTTATAGGCAAGATTACGCCTCCATTCATAAATATCTGTCTCTCCTGAAAGAGTGTAATTTACAAGCCTGTCCATTACAACCACGTCAATATTTATGTTGTCTCTTATCAATCCTCCAATATATACCATATTGTTTGGAGCGGAATCTACGGTTATGACAATAGCCGGCAATGTGGTATTTACAACCGTCCTTCCGTCAGAGACATTAGAGGTTAAAACGGGTATATGATTTTCAGTGACAATATCCGTTTGCCTGAAAAAATCAATCAATTTCTTAGTTAATAACCCTATCATATGCCCTATTTTTCGCTAAAATATTAAGTTTTTCGTTATCAATCAACTATTTATTGAAATTTTTATTCCAAACCGTCAAAATAGCCTTATATGCCCTCCTATATGTCCGGTTCCCCACGCCCATAAATTGACGGGCTGGAATTTTGGGAGGTCTCCTGTTTATTTTATATGCAGGCTGAACCCACCTTTTTTGCGCCTTCCCTCCTTCATTCTGCAATTGTGCGTACGGAACGCTGGTTTTTAACCCTGCCGTGTACGGGACATTGGTTATTTTCTTGATAGAATTGTATAACCTCCCTGTCCTCCTTAGTTTGGGATAAGGCAACTTTACACCGATAGGCGTATTGTGCACGTCATACATACGCTCTTTCCATTTCTGTGCCCCTCCGTCGTTAGTATATGCCTCTTTCTGGAAATTCTGCTTCGTTTCTTTCAACATGCTTTCCGATATCGCCTTAGGCATCTCATCTCTTACGCATTTTTTAAGACTCCTTAGCTTGTTTATCATATCCTGCATCGTATCCGCCATCTTTCTTGCTTTTAGGGGTAAAAATGCTCTTTATCTTGTCTACTGTGTTGGTAATCCATGACTTATTGGTGACTTTTTTGTCGATATCTCCTTCATCCAACCCCACTTTTTGCAGGAATTGTTCGGAAATCCGTAACCCTTGCTTGCTCAAAGTATCCGTAATCTTGATAAAATGCTTGACTGAGATGCTCTTGTCTGGAATAATCACTACCTGATAATCCGTCAAATCCTTGTTTTTGACCAATCTCGCCAATTTCGGCATTGTCTGGGTATTTGTAACCCTCAAAATGTCCTTATTGTCCTCATCAAGGATATTTTTATACAATTGCATGTGAATTTCCGCCAACTGCTCGGAATTCGTGTTCTTTTCGGTATTCCCGATTAACGTACTTCCGGTTATCAGCTGCATAAGCTCGCTTTCCCATTTGTCTACCAATTCCTTATGCGCCCTGAACGCTTCGCTTGGGGCTTCCGTATTGACGGAATTTATCTCCACTTGGTATTTTCTTTCCTTGTTAGTGGATAATTCGTTCACTTCAAAGGGAACTACCGGAGTTGCAGTGGGGTCATTAATGAGACCGGCATATTCGACGGCTATCTGTTGGGCTTCTTCATTCTGCGCCTGATATCCTATCGTATAGCGTGGATATGAATATCTCCCTGTAAGTATCCCCCAATTCCGGTAAGAATTGATTATTTCGATTATTGCCCTTGTAATTTCCTGCATAAGCCCCAACTTGTAATCTTCTTCTGGGGAAGCCTCGAAATAGAACATGTTGTCGTAATCATCGAACTTGGCTACGCTCTCTATGTCAAAGGTCATATAACGTATAGCCCTGTTGAACATGTCTATATTCCTCATCGGGAAATCAGTAACAATATCCTTTTCTATGTCTATCTGCTTGCCTGCCACTCCCCTAATCTTTGCGTTCAAAGGAGCACGGCAGATTAGCTGCTTGAAAATGTTGGTCTGCGTAAAATATTGGGAAAATTTGTCGTCTATCCGGCTCATATCCCCGTATTTCGCGAAAGCATAGAAGTTTTTCTGAGCGGGCACATATCTTTTGTCCAATAAGGACACCAAAAAAGGACTCGACTGTATAGCCCACGACTGCAAAACGCCATAGTAGTACAAATCACTGTAATTTATAGCTCTGTCTATCGCATCACGCCAATATTTGGCTGTATACGGAGTCTCATAATAGTTGATTAAATATCTCGACTTTACCCTACCAGTACCTACTGACTTAGGTATGTAATAAGGATTTATATCAGGGGTTTTCCAGATTGTCATATTATCCTATATAATCGTTTATATTCGTTACTATTCTCCCTATCGCGTTCGGCTCCGGCTTGTTTACAGCCCCTGTCATGCGGGAAGTCCCCGACTTCATCCTGTGTATAGTGGACATTACGCTATTGTACTGGTTCGTAAATACCGTGCTCCACGCAAAAGTGGAACCCATGAATGCAGAAGCTGTCAATACCCTTACCATAAAGAACAAATCAGGATGAGTGTCTTTCATTACCGGCAACATCTCCTCCAAATCGTATATATTCCCTATCTCGCCAGCCAAATAGCCTATAGCGGATACATAGGCGTCTTCCAATGCCGTCGGATTCATGCCTATTATCTCTTCACATGTATTGGGCTGAATCCACTGGTATAAATCTTTTATCTCTATCATATTATAAGGACTTTAATTTACCTCCTATCGCTATAAACATTTTCGTCTTCTTCTGGGCTGGATTAACTATCTTCAGATTCCTCCCCATTAACGAAACTCCTTTGGCTACTGCGTCCGGTATATCGTCTTTCTTCAACGGACTCTCTTTCCTCGAGAATTCCAAAAACTGCTGCACCGTAATCTCTCCCATAGGAGTGTTCTTCATCTTGTCGTTGAACATTATCCCCCCATTCTTGAACAAAGGGTCTAAAGTGGACTCAATGTTGTAAAACTTGTTGCCGTGATTGCGCGTGTCCCACTCTATCGGACATATCCACCCCTTTTGCGCCTGAAAGTTAAGCAATGTTTTGTTGAAATCCAACGGAACTTGCTTTTTTTCAATGTATAAACGTGGCGTTATCGGACATTTTACGTATAAGCTATATATGCCTTCCAACATCTCGTATGTGCTCCCCTGTACTGCATATACATCCACCAACCATATCTTGTCTTTCGTCAAACCCAACAATACGCATGCCTTGTAATCGTTCTTCACACTCTCCTTTGCCGACGGGTCTACGTAGATTATATATCGTACAAACGATTCTTCTTCCGGCATTGTCCCCCACGGTATATGGTGGAATATTTCTCCCTCCATCTCATCGTAATACTCCCCGTCCAAAAACCTTCGCTTGTCTATCTTCGACAAACTCTTCATCGTAAGCATATAACTCGCAGATACGTTCTCCTTGTTGTCATCTACACTGAAATGCTTCTTGTATAACATCGCTTGTATAGCAGGGTCTAACTTCAACCCAGTATCGTAGTCCTCCTGCAAAAAAAACCTCTTGTAACTCCAATGATTCTTACTGCATGGATTCAATGCATATAACATCTTGTTCTTTACCGGCAACTTCTGCGCCAACCGAGTCAATAACTTACTTACCGGCTGCCAACTTATCTCACTTATCTCATCCAAAAATATATGCCCCCACTCCGTACTTAATATCGAATCATATTTCGACTCACTGTCCGAACTCCCTCGCAAACTCCCAAACTTAATGTACGAACCATTGTAGAATACCAAACTGTCATCCTTGTTTACATATCTCGCAAACCTCTCCCCGCCTATCATCACTTTCTTGTAATCACTGTACCCCCAACGCCTCGAAATAGAATTCAATACCGCCGGTACCGTCTGCATCAACATACCATTGTTTAAAGATGTGAACGTATTCCGTATTATCAAACAATTCGCCCCGTATCTTATACACTGCGTCACAAACCATGCAAATATCAAAAATGTCTTACCAGCCCTGCTCGAACCGTAAAACAAATATTCTACATATTTGTCCTCATTCAACAAATTGTATAACTCTATCTGCTTATCGTTTAACCGCTCCGGCAATAGTATCATAGTCTATCTTCTCTATTACTTCTATATTCCCTATCCCTACACTATTTTCTCCTTCTTCCGATACTTCTCGCTCCTTGATTATAGTCTTCTCCGTCCGGTTGATGCTGTCACTCGCTGCCTTAAACACATTTACGTACTTCATGATTACATCTAACTTCCCCTTTAACTTGCTTATCGTCGCAGGACTGTCAGCTACCTCTATATCACCTAATATCTCCTCCAACTTCTCCCGTACCCCTATCATGTCCAAAAAAGCTACCGTCTTCCCAAACGTAGCACTGAACTCTTCCCGTACTTTCGTGTCTACTTCGTACTTCTTTAATTCTCCACGAGTCTCTAGCTCTTCCCTGCGTAATTCCCGTGCTTCCTTGCTCTTGATTATGTCTATCGCTGTGCCCATATCACTTTTTTACAAATATAATACCTTTTGCCGAATTTTCAAATTCATTAATAAAGCCCGACCCCCACCCCCTGTTTACCCCTGACCCAAAAAACAAAACAAAGGAGATAATAACCTCGCTCGGGGCTGCGCCCCTCGCTTCGGAGTCAAACAAGACAATCACGCATGAAACACTAATCACAAATGAGACCCCACACCCGAAACGATTCTTCCCTTCCCCATCCCTGACTGGCTATGCTTCCCTCGAGACAGTGAACACCCGCAAATGTATTCTGCTTCTGTTATTCACATGCGCCCCTCTCCTCCTCCTCTGTTTCATGTGAAACACAGTGTTAACATTTCCGTACTGTTTTAACTTAATTCAAAATGCAATATTAACATTTTCACCTCTGTAACGCTTTGTGTTTCATTGCCTTAGCTCGCAGAACTGCGCGCGTGCATGTGCGTGCGTTATGAATGTATTATCTATATGTATATATATATAATTCATATATAGTAATAATATATATAATATATAGTCTCTGCATGTAGTTATTTCCTTTATTTTTTTTCTAAAGAAAACTCCAAGCTATGTTAACAATAAAAGAAGAAAAAACACAAGATAAGATAATAAGATAAATAAGGATATACAAAGGAAAAGCAAATGTTTTTGCATGGAGGGAATAAGGAATACGGCAATTGAATGAGAGGAACAAGTGTGATAAACGGGGGGATTCGATATGTTAATTAATTGTTAAAACATATGAGATATAATACATTTTTCTGAGAAAAATGTTGTGTTATTTCAAAATGTTTTGTATATTTGTAATACAGAAAACGAAATAATAATAACACAAAACACTACCATTATGAAAACATCAGAATCAAAGAAACAAGTTAATACGTATGCAATATACGATTGTATGGGACGATTAACAGATGTGAGATATTATGCAAGCAACAAAGCAGAAGCAATGAAATTATTCAAGGCGGATACCGTAAATTATAGGAAATACGGGTATTTCGGAAAACTTTCAAGGATTTATAACGGAGGCGTATACGGTTCATCCGGACGCATTTATTAAAGTTAACCAGCAGGGCGAAAGCCCTGCACAATATATTAAACGTTAAAAACATTATCAATATGGAAAGAATAGACATAGAAAACGCACGAATTCGGGTAGAATTTCTCAAAGAAGAGACAAACGAAGTAGTAAAAAGCGAGTGGTTTGACGTAGTATCCTACTTTTGCTCTTCAGATTTCGAACACGAAATGGAAGAATTATTAAAGGAGACCGGAGCGGATTACTATAAAATAGTAGAATTCGAAGATATTCCACAAGAATTACAATTGAGTGACAGATTACCAGAAGAAACGATAGACTTATGTAACTACTTTTGCACGGGAGAAGACAACGAAAATTTCAAAGAAGCCTTTTTCTATTGGGTTGATAATTATCATTATAACTTATTAGGAGCAGACATTAGCTCGTTAATTAGTAGGGCAAAAGATGCGTATGTAGACTATTATACAGATACTGATAATTTTGTAGAGGAAATGTTTGATGCGGAATACCCCGATTGTCCTGAAAATTTAAGATTTTATATTGATTTCGATTTATACAAAAGAGACTTGAGGTATGATTATTTTGAGATAGATGGACACATATTCAGACAATAAAAAAAATACAGCTATGAAGACAATAAAAGGCACTTATAGGGATAATAATTACTTTGAATACGAAGTAAACGGTAAAAAGTATTGGGTACAAGGCGAATTGTATTGGAATAAGAAAAGAAATAGACTTGAGCACACACACATAGGACCAAGGGGCGGAGAATATTTAATTTATTGGAACTTCTAAATAAAAGTAAAAATAATTATCATTTGAAAATAAATTAGTGAAAAAAGGAAATAGATATGATACAGAAAATAAAAATAAAAGAACTAAATGATTTGTTTTCATCATTTAAATATAAAGGTGACATTTACAAAATAGTTGGTTTTTTAAATGATGTTGATTTAATCAAAGGGAATGTTTGTCGTATTATTGCATGTAAGAACAAACAAACGGGTAAGTACAAAATAATAGATGTATCCAAAAAAGGAGATGATATCGTTTTTGTAAAAAGGGACATAATTAAAAACGGGGAAAAAGATTCAGATTTTTTTGTAGACTTGACAGACATACGGTTAACTCATATTAATCCTAATAAAGTAGGACATTTAAAAGGTCGGAAAATACGGTTAAGTGTATCTATTGAAAAAGAAATATTGAACTTCATATTTTGTGAATATGAGTTAAACATAGGTACTTATCATCCGTTTTTATTATCAAAAAAATGCTATTTCATCGATTTTTACGAAAAAGATGGACATACCTATACATGTTTCATAGCAAAGGACAGTCACGGGAACTCATATCCTTTTGAAATTAAGGACTATTTATATGCTGGTCAGGAGGTTATTTTTAAATTCGATATAATATGAAAAAAAAAGATATTCTCAAAGATGCAAAGGAAATATTAGAAATGTTGCCAAATGCTTCAGAAAATGACATGTATTCTTTCATTTTTGAAATAAATAATACTATTAAAAGAGTAACAAATAATATGTATATATATCCATATATAACACTACTAATAAAAGAGGGGGACAAAATAATTAAATACGTTTCTGCTAATTCAGGGGAAAGAGACTATGATAAAAGAGTAGATGAAATGAAAAACGAAATAATAGGGTATAAAACACTAAATAAGACAATAAAATGATAGGACTAATAAACGTAGAATTATTTTATAAACAAATAGCTTCTTATTTTATTTTTAATTACTTCAATTTTGAAGTAGGCGAAGACGAGAATGTTATTTTGAAAGATGAGATAATTATTTTAGACAAAATATGTGATTTCTATGCGGAAATACAAATAGAGAATAACAGGGCTATCAACATTAACTGCTGGCTAAAAACGTGGGAATTTACGGTAAAATATATGGGTGATAATGAAGAGGCTAAAAAAATAGCGTTGAAAATGATAAATGATTTTTTATCAGAAAAAGACAATTACAATATTTATTCAAAAGGATATTACTATGACAACTAAAAAAGACAAATTAAACGCAATTTGCGGGCTTATATTATTTCTTCTAATTCTGATTGGCGGTATGTTGGACACCCAAATATTAGAGGAACAAAAAACAAAAGAAATTACTAATTACCCCGATACTGTGGAGGTATTTTTAAATGATAGTATAGTAGTATTTAATTGAATAATTATGGACATAAATAAGCAAATAAAAAACAACGTAGCGACTGTACAGACAGTGAACTACTACAAAGACATAAAGAAATTAGCCCTTAATTCCAATAATTTAGAGCGTTTTTGCCAAATTTTAGGAGAATCAAAGGGACGGGCGTTCGTAGAAAACATTTTGCAAGCTTCGTACAATTCTAAGTTGAAATTTTGCAACCCGAATAGCGTAATTTTATGCGGATTAGCTATTGCAACTACGGGGCTATCTTTGGTTCCGGCTCTTGGGCAATCGTGCATCGTCCCTTACAAGGACAACGCACAAGCGCAAATAATGTATAGAGGATTCATCGAATTAGCTAATAGGACGCAAAAATTAGAGCGTATAAATGTCTCAGAGGTTCGCGAGGGTGACATTGAAGGTATAGACCCGTTCAAAGGGGAAATAATATTGAAAACGTATGATTATAACGGCTATATAGAGAGAAAAAAGCGGGCTTATATAGGCAATATAGCATATATAAAATACCTCTCAGGAGGAGAATATTTTAAATATATGACTGTTGAGGAAATAAAAGCACATGCGCAAAGGTATTCTCAATCATATAGAAACAAAAACGGATTATGGGTGACAGATTTTGAGATGATGGCAAATAAAACGGTTGCAAAAAGCCTACTTAATTTATACGGGCCGAAAACTGAAAGCATAGAAAACGCAATAAAATATGATTGTTCGACCCCGACAAACGAAAATTTAACAGATTTGGAATATTTAGACGGGACAAATGAGTAAAGAAAAAGAACCTATTTTTTCGATGAAATGGACGAATTCAAGGGTTTTCCCTCCTTCACATGAAAGAATAAGAATTATTTTAGAAAGTGGAGTTGTTAAAATAGGGGTGTTCCATCCGGAAAGCATACCATTTGTTTTCGGAGTAGACGGAAATGTATATTATTATTCAACTGTAAAATTTTGGCAATATGATAGATAGAAAAGTATTTAAAAATTTTGATGAGTGGTTAAATTACCGCAAAAGTAGTTATTTCATTGGGGGACATGATATAGCCTCTATCTTGGGTTATGATGAATACAAAACGCCTTTAGACTGGTATAATGACTACCAAAGGGGGCAAGCAATGGAAAATGAAATTAATTATAATACCCAAAGGGGGCAAGCAATGGAAAATGCTATAGCTGCTCTTTTTGAAACAGAGTCTACAGAGAGGGTAATAAAAGAGAGCGCAAAATACTTCGTTTTAAGCAACGATAATTACCCCGAATATATAATTGCCTCACCGGATAGGGAATTGTTTAAATTTCGAAGGAAAAACCGTATTGTCGTTGAAATAAAAGACACATTAAGAACTGTTGATTTAAATAACCCGGATACTTTCCCGAATTCTTGGTACATCCAATTGACTTGGAACATGGGGGTCGGTGAATATGATGCGGGAATGTTAGTCGTGTATGATGGACAAAAGCAACTGAAATGGAGGATGTTCGATTTTGACAAAGAACTGTTTGAGCACCTCTTAAAAGGGGCAAAGGAATTTACAGAGAATAACATATTAAAAGACATTCCACCGGCTCCAGTTAACAAAGAAGATGTTTTAAATATTACAAATACCTCTGGAAAAATATCTTTAAATGTAGCTCCTGAATACATGGAATTAATCAAGGATTATAACGAAGTAAAAGACAAAATAAGAACACTCGAAAAAGAAAAAGAAGATTTAGAAAACAAAATAGCATTACTTTTTGACAATTGTAATGAAATAGTATGCGAAGGAGTAAGTGTCGCAACAATAAAAGACTATACACGAAATACAGTAGATACGGAAAAACTGAAATCGGAATTTCCGATAATATATGAAGCTGTTAAAAAAGAGTCAAAGGGTAAATCACTTAAAATTTTAAAATTATGATACTAACAAAAATAATTATTTATTCAGTCGTTTTAATATTATTATATTTCGCTGTCCTATTCATAGGAATATATATAGTACCATATTTAGACGTGGGGTTTTGTAAGAAATTTTATAGGTTATTTCCGGTAACCTCAATGTTGATATTTGGATTTTCTTTAGCAAACAATGGAAACAACATACGTAAATTAGAAAAATTAAAAAAGATAGATAAAGAAGTAACTAAGTATGATTTGGCAAGAAAAAGGCTTAAAAGAATAAAGAAATTAAAAAAATAATCGTATATTTGTGGTGTTGACTGCTACCAACAAGAAGATATTCACGGTATATTACCGTAAAGAGGTTTGTTTTAGGGTAGCAGCTAAAATGAACCTCTTTTTTTATATTATCTACATCATGGAACCTAAAAAATCATTTGTTTTTTATTTGTCGTGGAGGAGTGCAATAAATTTGCTGAATGATTCACAAAAAGCAGAGCTATTAAATGCGATTTTTGATTATGTCGCTGGTGAACCCGTTTTTATAAACGACGGAGGCGTAAATATTTGCTTCGAGTTCATAAAGTCAGACATAGAGCGAGACCTAGAAAAGTGGGAAAATGTAAAAAATAAAAGGAGCGAAGCAGGGAAAAAAGGAGGTAGACCTCCTAAAGAAAATGAATCTGAAAAGCAAACAAAAGCAAAAAAAGCAAATGCTTTTTCTGAAAAGCAAACAAAAGCAAAAAAAGCTGTTAATGTAAATGTAGATGTTAATGTAGATAATAATAATATTATTCTTACAGATAATTCTACAGATAATAAACAGAATAACATTATTGAGAAAAAAGAGATAAAAAATATATCTAAATATAATTCTACAGATAATAACGATATATTTCTTATCTCTAAAAAAGAAGAGGAAAAAGAAAAAGATTGGAGAAAAGATTTTAATGTCTATTTGTCTGAATTAAGAGAGGAAGTAGATAAAATACTATGTGACGCGGAATGGATGGAAAAACAAAAAGAATTCAACCCCCCTGAATTGAACATAATAAAAACAATTGAATGCGCTATTGAAAACTTTTGGGGAACAACTGAAGGTTGGGAAAACAAGAAAAAAACAAAAACAAAAAAAATAAACTGGAAAACAACATTGGCAAAAGCTCTTAAAATTCAAACGAACCGCGTTTTTTATCCGAAAAATTTAGCAGGGGGGGCGCGCGGATTTGCAAAAAAAGAAACGATGCAAGAACAAACTCAAAGAGTAGCTTTTAAAATTATGCAGGATATCCAAGAGGGAAAAGATGATTCTATTTTTGGAATGATGTTTAACAAAAAGGAGAAAGAATAGGAGGTTAAAACATGGACATACAGCAAATAAAAGAAGCTCAAAACTACCCGAAAATAAGCGAATTAAATAAAAACGAACTGTTTTTGTTTTCTATGGACATAGTAAAAAAGGCTTTTTTAAGGGTAAATCAAGAAACGACAGACGAATTAATAGAGGTCACAACAAAAGATGTCGCAACATTTTTAGAGGCTGAATGCAAAGCGCTAACCATAAAGGAGTGCGACATAGCGATAATTTATGGTTTATCTGGCGAATTTGGGGTTTTCTATCGTATGTCGGTACAAACTATCATCCAATTTTTAAAAGCCTTTAAATCGCATGTAAATCGCTCTCAAGCGATAATTGAAAAATACGGGAATGTAAAACAACTGGAAGTACATTCCAAAGATTTTTCAGTCGAGCAGTTGTCGGATTTTGAAAGAAATGCTTTCAATGAATTCAAACAAACAAAAAAATTGCCCATTGGGTTACCATGTTTGCCAGTGGTTAAGTATCTGATAAGCAAAAACAAAGTAAGGGCGGAGACTTATTTAAGATATGTTTCAGAAGCTACAATAGCAGTAGAAAACGAAAATAAAAACGAAATACAAAAGCTGATAATGGCTAACAACACTACAAAAGAGGCTGTAATTGTATACAATGCTTGCAGGAAATTATTAACTGATTATTACACACTAAAAACCAGATGAGATGAAAAGCGAGAAAGATATTTTACTTGAAAAGATGAATAAAGCGTTACAAAAAAGAGATTATGTAAAAGTAACTCAAATAAAAACGCAACTTGACAACTTGAATAAATATGAATTGATACCGGTTAAGGATTTGTTCGGGAACATGACCAAGGAACAGAAAGAAAAAGCGGTGTATGTTTGTAAAAAAATACCTCTTTTCGCTGATTTGCTTTCTCAGGCTGCAATTGAGCTTACGAACATAATACAGCAAGTAGATTCATCTTCTAATTTGGTATTAATGAAAGACTTATCAAAAGCTCGCTTTTACGCGGAAAGAGTAGTTAAAATTGTAGATGATTTGAATGATGATGAATTTTCAGAATCATTTGGGGAATTTGCTGATAAAGTAAATGCAGAAATAGATAATTTATTTGAGAGATATGGTAATAAGTGAAGTATACAATATTGATTGCATGGAGTATATGAAAAATATTCCTGACAAGTTTTTCAATCTTGCAATAGTAGACCCTCAATATGGAATTGGGGAAGATGGGAAAAGTAATCATAGTAGAGGTAAATTAGCTAAAGCAAAACAATATACCCCAAAACACTGGGATAATGAGCCAATGAGCCCACAATACTTCAAAGAATTGTTTAGAGTTTCTAAAAACCAGATTATTTGGGGTGCAAATCATTTTATTACACGAATTAATAAGGATTCTCCATGCTGGATTGTATGGGATAAAGATAATGGAGCAAGCGATTTTGCGGATTGTGAATTAGCTTTTACTTCTTTCCCAAATGCAGTAAGAAAATTTAAATATAGATGGAATGGAATGCTTCAGGAAAATATGAAAAATAAAGAAATACGAATACATCCAACTCAAAAGCCAGTTGATTTATATGCCTATTTATTAAAAACATTCGCAAAAGAAGGAGACAAAATATTTGACAGCCACTTAGGCTCTGGGAGCAGTCGTATTGCAGCCTATAAGTTAGGTTTTGACTTTTACGGATGCGAAATAGATAAAGAATATTTTGCGTCTGCAAATGAAAGATTTGAAAGAGAATGTTTAGAAGTTATTCAAACGAAAAACGAAGTATTCACACAGCAAAAATTATTCTGAAATGAGACAAGAAGTTAAGGAAGAGTTGTTGAACATAAATGATTTATCCCGTAAATGTGGATATTTCTCATCTGATACCTTTATAAAAAATGGATATGGGTGCAATCATCCTAATTGTTATGATGGAGTATATACCTATAATGGGAAACAAATTAGTAGTAATGATGCGGAATTAATAGTTGCAAAAGGACTTACAAAAAGGAATATAAAGTGTAATAGGAGACTTTCAAAGAAGTTTATTAAAAAAGCGAGATGGTTACTTTTTTCAGAATATAGAGACCTATGTGGAGTGAAGTTTCAAGGAGCATGTTATGCGTTTTCTTGCCCACTTGGGCGATTAGCCTATCCAGAAGATTTCACAAAATTTGGAATAGACCTTGAAAATAGAGGATATGGAGATGATGAATGGGTAATTATAAATAGCTCGATATTATGCGATTAAACACAGAAAG
>ERZ772882.870-NODE-870-length-36869-cov-7.264057_pt1 | contig 36869 bp, 21 predicted proteins | sample MGYA00580576_ERZ772882 | MGnify/ENA primary metagenome ERZ772882 (study PRJEB29015, sample SAMEA2737658) | human gut metagenome | biome: human gut; feature: human-associated habitat; material: faeces | place: China | collected 2012 ... | reverse complement strand
GGTTTTTCGGAGAATAACAAGGATTATAGGAATTGTTTTAAATGAAAGAACCGTGCTGAAAAATAGAGGTACTTGATAAAATAGAGTTGCATTTTCCGTATAAAAACGTATCTTTGTGTAAGGAGAATTAAAGACATCGATTATTAATGGCTATTTTCTTTCGCACTACGAAACAGAACATATAAGCGATTGCCTGATATTTAATAGATGATATTAATGATTAACACAATGAAAATACGCTTGATTTTGTCTTTTGTTTTATTGATTTATTCATTGGTCTGTCAAGCAGATGGCGGTAAAGATTCATATATCTTCCGGAAAGTAGATTATCAGCAAGGATTATCCAATAGTGCTGTGCTTTGTCTTTTTCAAGACAATACAGGGTTGATGTGGTTTGGTACATACGATGGTGTCAATTGTTATGATGGCCGAAACATGGAAGTTTTTCGTTCTGATTTTTCAGCCCCCAAAGCTTTGAGTAATAATGTAATCCATTCTATTCAGCAGGCAGATAATAATTGTTTGTGGATTTCTACACATTTGGGTATCAATCGTCTTTCACAGGATTCGCGGCAAGTTGTCGGATATTATGACTTTACAGATGATTATTATCTACATTCCAATTCTAAAGGAAACACATGGGTGGTGAGTCATGGTGGAATTTTCTACTATAATACATCTTATAAACGATTTGTACAGATTAAGAATCTGAAAGTACCCGTAGAAGATATGGATAAACGGGCATTCGTAACGGATGATGGTGTTTTGTGGATTTTCACTCAACAAACAGGGGAGCTGTTACAGGTTTCGCAGGATGCTTTTGATTGTGACACATTATCAATTCATTCAACTGTTTCATCTACTGATTTTCATGCGAAACCTATTGAAGATGTCTTTTATCAGAATGGCGTTCTTTGTTTTATCGATAGTGAGCATGATCTTTATGTTTATGATATTTCCCGACAATCTAAAATTTATATTCGTAACCTTTCTTCATTAGTGCAGAAGAATGGAACTATTGCAGGAATAGCCCTTTTCTATGAAGATATTATTATTGGTTTTCGAACGAATGGGTTAGTCCGTCTCCGTACTTCACAAAAATATAAAGAAGAAGTGGTCGACCGGAATGTACGTATATATAGTATTTATCGAGATCCTCATCAGAATGTCTTATGGGTTGCTTCGGACGGACAAGGAACGATTATGTATGCTAAGAAATATTCTATTGCCACCAATTTGATGCTCAATCAACTGTCATCTAACTTAAGCAGGCAGGTACGTTCTGTTATGACAGACGATAGTGGTGGACTATGGTTCGGGACGAAAGGTGATGGACTGCTGCATATACCGGATTATCGTGAGAATGAGGAGGCTTCTGCCGTTACAGTTTACTCTCCTGAAGGAAAGCAAAATGTTGTGTCTTATATACGATGGAATAAAGAATTTCCCGTTTATAAATTGGTTCAAAGCCGTTATATGGATGGCTTTTGGATAGGATCTGGAGATCCGGGACTATTTTACTATTCTTTTGAAGACAAAGCTTTGCATTCTGTGGAGAATCTGCCGGCACAACCCACTGAGATACATGGCATTTATGAGGAAAATGATAGTGTACTTTATGTGGTGACAGCCGGTTCCGGTTTTCATAAATTAATACTTGAGAAGCAGGCAGGTACCATTCGTTTCAAGTCGCAGAAAAGTTATCATTTTTTTCACGGTCAGCGGGAAATTACGATGTTCTATCCAATGCTGCCCGAGGGGGATTCTATTTTGTGGCTTGGCAGTCGGGAGAAAGGACTCGTACGGTTCGATAAGCGGACTGAAGAATATAAAGTGATTTCTTTGAAAGAAATGCTTCATAAGTCGGTAGACGATGTGCTCAGCCTGTATCGGACCAAAGAAGGGTTGTTATATGTAGGGACAACATCAGGATTGGTATGTCTGAATTCTAATGGAAAACAGATGAAAGCTACCTATATCGGACGGGAGCAAGGTTTGCTCAATGATATGATTCATGGTGTACTTGAAGATGAGAACGGACTCTTATGGCTTGGTACGAATCGGGGGCTGATTAAATATAATCCGATAAATGGCTCATCACATGCCTACTTTTACAGTGCAGGTGTTCAAATCGGTGAGTTTAGCGATGATGCTTATTACATGTGTCCATATACACAGGAGCTTTTTTTCGGTGGGATTGACGGGTTGCTTTATCTGGATAAAGAGGTGCAGGCTGCTCCGGAATTTTATCCGGATATTTTGTTACGTAAGTTGACTGTTGGACATACGCAAGTGGTTCAGGGGGATGGAGATTACTATACAGACGATGGTAAGGCATTACAGTTGAAGGGGACGGAGGTTTCATTTGCACTTTCTTTTGTTGTTCCGGATTTTTTATCAGGAGAAGATATAGAATATTCTTACCAGTTGGAAGGATATGATAAGGATTGGACCTCTTTTAGTAGTATTAATGAAGCCTCATATACAGGAGTGCCGGCAGGTGATTATATCTTTAAGGTACGCTATAAGAGGGATGTATTTGATACAGAATATCGGCATTTTTCTATTCCGGTATATATCCTTTCTCCCTGGTATCGATCGGTGGCGGCTTATTTTGTTTATTTGATCATTTTTTTGTTGTTGTTAGGGTACGTGATATATTTACTACGTAAAAACTACCTTCAGGAACGGATGATGAAAACACTGATGGGGACAGAAAGTTGCCGGAAATCCGAGACTGTATATACAAACCGTAGGATGCTTGAAGATTTTACTCTTATTTATAATTATTGTGACCAATTGCGTGCAGAGAATCTTTCTTATGAGCAATGTCTTGAGAAAGTGTCACTGATACGCGAAACTGTGATGAACGCACTTCTTAATCCTGACGCTCTGTTTTTGGAAGAACTTAAACAGTTCTTTCCGGATCGGTTTATTGTTTCTGCACGTATGAGTATACAGGGAGTTTCTCAAGAGGTGTTACGTACGTTGGAAGAACAAGGGATTGATCATTCTTCTATATCGTCAATGATTCCGGAACACTTAACATTTCCAGTTTACAAGAATGCATTATACAGTATTCTTTATTGCTGCTATCTCCGGATTACTGAAATGAAAGGTACTCATGGCGTAATAGTAGAAATGTCAGAACAGGATGGTAAGATGCAGCTACATTTTTCTTCTAAAGATGCTACTGCGAAAGCGTTGTATGAATATCTTTCAGATAAAGCTTCTTCAGTGACGGAGAAAGATTCCGATCATGTGTTTGCTGTGCATTTACTTTTAGGTTTTGTACGGTCAGCTTTGGAACGTATTCATGCCGTTCTTCGTTATGATGATGATGAGAGTGGTAGTCGGTTGACGATTATCTTTGAACCGGCGGTCTTGACAGTGGCAGGTGAACAAGGGAAAAAAACTGTGCTTTTGTTGGAAGACAGAGATGAAATGACTTGGTTGATTAGTAATTTCCTGGCTGATGAATATGTGGTTCATCAGGTAAAGAGTGTGCAGCTTGCTTTTGACGAAATTCGTCGGTCGGCTCCGGCTCTATTATTAGTGGATATGACAATGTATGCCAATGCTGAAAGTACTTTTATGGAGTATGTTAGCCGAAATCGTACTCTGCTTTCAAAGACAGCTTTTATTCCATTGTTAACCTGGAAAGTTGGTTCGGCCATTCAGCGGGAACTGATCTTGTGGTCTGATTCTTATATTGTACTTCCTTATGATATATTATTCTTGCGGGAAGTTGTCCATAATGCTATTTATGGAAAGCGGGAAGCGAAGCAGATATATATGGAGGAATTGGGAGATTTGGCGGGACAGATTGTCTGTACAACTACTGAACAAGCTGATTTTATTCGCAAATTGTTAAAGGTGATTGAAGAAAACCTGGACAAGGAAGAACTGGGCTCAACGTTGATCGCTGATCGTATGGCAATGAGCTCCCGTCAGTTCTATCGTAAATTCAAGGAAATTTCCAATACTGCTCCCGGTGATTTAATAAAGAGTTACCGTATGGAAAAGGCAGCCCGCCTGTTACTTGATGAAGAACTTTCTATTCAAGATGTTATTATGGAGGTCGGTATTTCCAGCCGGTCTTATTTTTATAAAGAGTTTACCCGTCGGTTCGGGATGACACCGAAAGATTATCGGGAACAGCGAAAGGTATGCTGATTGTCAGGTTAAATTCTTTCGTATAGGTGATTAGTTGGGAAACATTATTATTTATTTGTTTGTCACAACCTTGTGCTCTAAATCCCTTTTGTTGATTTTATTGTGTTGATTATTAGTGTGTTAATCTGTGCTCTAATTTACCATTCTGTGCTTTAAATATGTGCCTTTATTTTGCCGTTTTTTTGGCAAGGTAGAGCATTGGACTTTTATTCGAATAGCCTTTATTTGCAACAATCTTTTTAAAGGGAATTAACCTTATTACTAATCAAATTTAAAGGAATTATGAATGAAAAACTAAAGTATCTTACCTTATTTGTAATAGGTATGATGTTGAGTTTGGGCATGAATGCTCAATCTGTAAAATCAATCTCCGGTACGGTAACCGATGATCAGGGAGAGGCGGTTATCAGTGGTACGGTGAAAGTCAAAAACGGCAGTACTGGAACAATCACTGACATTAACGGTAAATACACCCTCTCTGTTCCTTCCAATGCCACCTTGGTATTTTCGTATATTGGTTATATCACACAAGAATTTAAAGTCTCGGAATTAAAGAGTAATGTTCTGAACGTAGTTCTGCAATCGGATACGAAAGCACTGGACGAAGTAGTCGTTGTAGGTTATGGTACCATGCGCAAATCAGACTTGACGGGTTCCATTTCCACAGCCAAAGGTAAAGACATGCTGAAAGCACAATCATTCAATGCGCTTGACGGATTGAAGGGTAAAGTGGCCGGTGTGAATATCTTCTCTAATACCGGTCAGCCGGGTGGAGAATCACGTGTCATTATTCGTGGTATTTCTACTATCAACGCGTCGGCTTCACCGCTATACGTAGTCGATGGAGTAGTGATGTCAAACTTCGAATTGCTTAATCCGAATGATATCGAATCTATCGAAGTATTGAAAGATGCTTCCTCTGCTGCCATCTATGGTGCCCGTGGTGCGAATGGTGTTATCATGGTGACTACCAAGCGCGGTAATGCAGGAAAAGGAGTCCATGTTTCCTATGATGGTTCATTGTCTATCGGTAAGATGGCTAGAAAAATAGACGTAATGGATGCTAACGAATGGATGTCTACCTTCAAGCAGGGATTGGAAAATGCCAACGAATTTCAAGGCAAGAACTTCACAACTGATCTGTCACAGATATTCACAGACGAACGTTTGTTCAATGCAGACGGTTCTCCGAAATATAATACCAACTGGCAGGATGAAGCATCCCGCACTGCCATCTCTCATAACCATCAGATCAGTATCCAACGTACAGGAGAAGGATCTTCTATCGGAGCATTTATCAATTATACCGACCAACAGGGTATTTTGCTGAACTCTTACTTCAAACGTATTAACGCAAAACTGGCGTATGATGACAAACCGACCGATTGGCTGTCTACTTCCATCAATTTATTGGTAAATCATACTTGGGGTAATAGAACTTCTGATAACCCTTACGGACAAGGCGCATTGCGTACAATGATCGAACAGTTGCCTTTCTTACCGGTTAAGCTGGATGGTGAATATACGCAGACGAACATTATTAATACGAGCTCTATTCTCAATAATCAGACTGATCCTAATAGCGGAAAACAAGGATTCAGCCCGGAAGGTGTAGGTAATCCCGTTGAGTTGCTCGAACGGATGCAGGCTATGCAATATCGTACGCAGATTTTTGGTAATGCTGCTTTGACTTTCCATCTTATGAAAGGATTGGATTTGAAGACCCAGTTCGGTATCGACTATCACAATAATCGTGATGCTAACTATACGCCGTTCACTCCGCGTCCGATGATTAATCAAAGTTCCGAGGGAGCAGCTTCTGCAAATAACTCCAACTCTTTGTATTGGCAGGAAGAAACCTATTTGACTTATGTGAAAGATATAAACAAACATCACATTAATGCAATGGCGGGTATGTCTTGGCAAGAGTATAATTATACCAAATTCGAAGCTTCCGACAGTAAGTATATTGATGACTTCTACGGATATTATAATTTAGGTTCCGGAACGAACCGTCCTTCTGTAGGCAATGATTACGACAAGTGGGCGATGAACTCTTATTTCTTGCGTCTGGCATATTCTTATGACAACAAGTATATGGCTACCGTAACCGGTCGTTATGATGGCTCTTCCAAATTCGGACAGAACAATAAATATGCATTTTTCCCGTCAGTCGGTTTGGGCTGGATGATTTCTAATGAAGACTTCTTGAAAGACAACTCATTGATTAGCAAACTAAAATTGCATACTTCTTACGGTGTGACAGGTAACTCGGAAATCGGTACTTATAAGTCATTAGCCACGGTGAGCCAGTCAAATACGATTATTGGTGATGCTTTGCACGTTGTGTCTTATCTGGATAATATGCCTAATCCTGACTTGAAATGGGAAAAGACTGGACAGTGGGACTTAGGATTCGAGTTGGGTTTATTCAATAACAGACTGAATTTCGATATTTCCTATTATTATAAATATACTTCAGATTTGTTGCTCGACCGTCCGGTTCCTGAATCAACAGGCTACTCTTCCATTATGGATAATATTGGAGCCGTTTCCAATCGTGGTGTAGATATTCTAGTTACAGCATATCCTATTCAGACACATGATTTCCAGTGGACTTCCACTCTTAATTTAGGTTTCAACAAAAACCGTGTAGAGAAACTGGATGAAAGTGCATCTGTTGATCCTGTCACCGGTAAGCGTCAGATTACAACCGACGGTTTTGTGGGTTACGATATGTTGATTCGTGAAGGTGAAGAGCTTTCTTCTTTCTATGGTTATAAGCGTGCCGGTATTTACGATGGTATTCCGTCTAACTGGGATCCGGAGACAATGAACATACCTTCCACTATCGGTGAAAAGGTAACTTATAAGAAACGCGAAATTATCGGTAACGGATTACCTGACTGGATGGGCTCATTTATCAATACCTTCAATTATAAAGGTTTCGATTTGACTTTAGACTTTCAGTTTACATGGGGGGTAGACGTGATGCAAGAATATTATCACTCTACTGTAGCCCGTTTCCTGACTAACGGTATAGACCGTCTTTATAAGGAAGCATGGCATCCAACTCTCAATCCGTCGGGTAAAGAACAGGCAATTCGTCTGAATAACTTTGGTCAGGGAGCTAATAACCAGGCAGATGATGACTGGGTTTGCAATGGTTCTTATTTGCGTTGTAACATGATTCAGCTCGGATATACCTTCAATCCGACACTGATTAAGAAGATCGGTCTGTCTTCATTGCGTTTGTATGCGAATGTGAATAACGCGTTCCTGATTACTTCTAAGGACTATAACGGATACGATCCGGATAACTCATCTCGTTTAGGTGACAACAAATGGGGGGCTAACCGCCAATTCTTCACCTATCCGCGTCCGAGAACGTTTACGTTCGGTCTTAATGTAGCATTTTAATTCACCGTTATAAAAACTATAAGAATTATGAAACTATTAAAAGTATATATATCTGCATTTTGTATGTGTTCACTTTCTGTGTTGCTGAATTCATGCGACGATTTCCTGAAAGAAGAACCATTGGATATGAAGTCATCTGACCAATTCTGGAAGACGAAAGCTGATGCGGAGTCGGGTGTGAATGCATTGTATTTTGGTGGTGTACCTTATTTACATAACACTGACGTAGGCGGTGGCTGGACTCCTAAAGCGACGATGTGGGGTGGTATTGTGTCCGGATTGTACGTTGATAAGCGTAAAGACAGAACATTTACTACGGCATCCGAAGGGTGTAACTTCAATATTGAATCTTTTGATGATATTGCAATGAAATACTGGCATGAGTTTTATAAAGGTATTTCACGTGCCAACTTTGTTATTGCCAATATTCCGACAATGACTGGGGTGCTGGATGAAGCTACTATTAATAATTATGTGGCTCAAGGTAAATTCTTCCGTGCATACGGATATTTCTGGCTGGTCAAAGAATTTGGTGGTGTTCCTTATATTTCAGAACCTTACACATCTACAGAAGGTATGTACAAAGAACGTCTTTCTGCTGAAGAGGTTTATAAGAAAATTGAAGCCGACTTGCTGGATATTGTCAACGGGGATGCATTACCCAATAAAACGTTTTATGAAAATGGCTGTTATGTCACTAGGGCAATGGCGCAGACTTTGCTGGCACAAGTTTATTTGCAATGGGCTGGTGCACCGTTAAACGGTGGAACAGACTATTATGGAAAAGCTGCACAGATGGCATTAAAAGTGATTAATGATAGTCCTCATGGACTTATTCATCCGAATGGAACGACTGATGATTTGAACTCTGCGTATAATGTGATTAAGACAACGAAAGAATCTGCTGAAATCATTTATGCTAAAGAATATAATTATAGTGATTATAGTGTAGGTAACTCTTATGCTTGTCGTTCTATTGGTACAGATGCTTTTCAGTGGGGAGTGTTCCATCCGGGAGGAGACGTGCTGTATAATGCATACCTTCCCTGTGATATGTTGCTTAACAGCTATGCCTCTAATGATATTCGAGGACATGAGAAACAGTTCTTCTTTAAGCAATATACCGATGCTGAAGGAAATACTCATACGTTGAATAATGCAGGCAACTGGGCATGGTTTGATGAAAATGCTTTGATTAGCGGCCACGACGGTGATTATAATATGCCGGTATTCCGTTTTGCGGAAGTCTTGCTGATTGCGGCCGAAGGTCTGGCACGTACAAATCATGAAGATAATGCTGTCGGTGGAGCTAAATATTATCTCAATCAAGTGCGTAAACGTGCTGGATTGGCAGATGAGACGGCTACAGGAAACGATTTAATACAATCGATTTTGACTGAACGTTTGCATGAGTTACCGTTGGAATTTAAGATTTGGGATGACATTCGTCGTACTCGTTTGTATCCGGAAGCATCTACCGAATCAGGAAAATTGAAATGGACTGCTCTTGCATCGGCTCAAATCCAAAACAAGCCCGATGGAAGCACAAGAGCCGGCGCCATTCCTGAATATGCTTTGTTATGGCCTATCCCGTTAGATGAAATTCAGGCTAATCCTGCGTTGGAAGGACATCAGAACCCGGGATGGAATTAATTAGGTAATAATAAATATTTGTTTCTGATAGAATTGGAGAGAGGGTAAAGGCAAATTATCCTCTCTCTATTGCTTAAACAGTTAGTCCTCCGGTTGTACTCTCGTGGTATGCACATAAATATTACATCCTGATTCTCACTTATTTAACTTGTACTCTCGTTGACGCTCGTATCCTTTGGTTGACCATATGCTATTTTTTTCTTATTTTGGCGTATCAGAGGACTGATAATTACAGAAAGATGCTTTAATTTGTAACGTAAATAAAAAAGACTTGATAATCTAATTAATAGCTTAATTCGTAGACCATGAATAAAAAGAAACTACTATCTTTCGCAATAGCCCTGCTATTGGGAGCTTCTTCTACCTTTGCGCAAAAGCAACCGGTAGACTATGTGAATCCTTTAATGGGAACTGATTCGAAAATATCACTATCTAATGGGAATACATATCCTGCCATCGCGTTGCCTTGGGGAATGAACTTCTGGATGCCACAAACCGGAAAGATGGGTGACGGTTGGGCTTACACTTATGCATCCGACAAAATCAGAGGTTTCAAGCAAACCCATCAGCCCAGTCCGTGGATCAATGACTACGGTCAGTTCTCAATCATGCCGATGACTAAACAGTTGAAGATCGATCAGGACAGTCGTGCTTCCTGGTTCTCTCATAAAGCAGAGAAAGCCACTCCTTACTATTATAGTGTTTATTTGTCGGAATATGATATGACAACTGAAATAGCTCCGACAGAACGTTGTGCATATTTCCGTTTCACTTTCCCTGAAACCTCCGATGCCTATGTGGTAATAGATGCTTTCGATCGCGGTTCGTATGTGAAGGTGATTCCCGAAGAAAATAAAATAATCGGTTATACGACACGCAATAGTGGCGGTGTTCCTCAAAATTTTAAGAATTACTTTGTGATAGAGTTCGACAAGCCTTTTACTTTCAATAAAGTATGGGCAGACTATCATTTGGTTGAAACACATCTCGAACTACAATCCAATCACGTGGGTGCTGCTATCGGATTTTCAACGAAGAAAGGAGAACAGGTACATGCAAAGGTGGCATCCTCATTCATCAGTCCTGAACAGGCTGAACTGAATTTGAAAGAAATTGGAAATAAGACTTTCGAACAAACAAAAGAGGCTGGTCGTAAGGCATGGAACAATGTCTTGGGGCGTATCAAGGTTGAAGACAGTGATGAGAACCGTATGCGTACGTTCTACTCTTGTTTGTATCGTTCGGTGTTGTTTCCTCGTATGTTTTACGAGGTAAACGGTAAGGGGGAAACTGTGCATTACAGCCCCTATAATGGTGAAATCCGTCCGGGATATATGTTTACCGACACTGGGTTCTGGGATACTTTCCGTTGCTTGTTTCCATTTGTTAATTTGATATATCCTTCAATGGGTGAGAAGATGCAGGCAGGTCTGTTGAATACCTATCTTGAAAGTGGATTCTTTCCTGAATGGGCCAGCCCGGGCCATCGTGGTTGCATGGTTGGGAACAATTCTGCTTCTGTAGTGGCGGATGCTTTCATGAAGAATGTGACCAAAGCGGATGCAGAAAAAATGTATGAAGGTCTACTGAAAGGGGCCAATAGCGTACACCCGAAAGTTTCTACTACCGGACGCCGTGGATATGAATATTATAACAAACTGGGCTATGTGCCATACGATGTGAAAATTAATGAGAATGCGGCACGCACATTGGAATATGCATACGATGACTGGTGCATTTACCGTATGGGTGAAAAATTAGGTCGTCCGGCAGAAGAACTGGATGTTTATAAGAAAAGGAGTCAGAACTACCGTAATCTGTTCGATCCAGAAACTAAGTTGATGCGGGGAAAGAATTCCGACGGAACTTTCCAGACTCCTTTCAATCCTTTTAAATGGGGAGATGCCTTTACGGAAGGAAATAGTTGGCATTATACATGGTCGGTATTCCACGATGTACAAGGACTGGTTGATCTGATGGGCGGCAAGAAGATGTTTGTCAGTATGCTTGATTCTGTGTTCAATCTTCCTCCTGTATTTGATGATAGCTATTATGGAGGAGTGATTCACGAGATTCGTGAAATGGAAATTGCTAACATGGGTAACTATGCACATGGCAACCAACCTATCCAGCACATGATCTATTTGTATAACTATGCCGGCGAACCTTGGAAAGCCCAATATTGGTTGCGTGAGACGATGAACCGCCTCTATCTTCCTACTCCGGACGGTTATTGTGGAGATGAAGATAACGGTCAGACTTCGGCTTGGTATGTATTTACTGCATTGGGATTTTATCCGGTATGTCCCGGCAGCAATGAATATGTAATGGGAGCTCCTTACTTCAAGAAAGCAACGATTACACTGGAGAACGGCAAGAAACTGGAAATCTCCGCCCCGAAGAATAACGATGATAATCGTTATATTCGTTCATTGAATTATAATGGCAAGAATTATACAAAGAATTATCTGAACCATTTCGATCTGTTGAAAGGCGGTCGTCTGGTGTTTGATATGGATAACAAACCGAATAAGGGAAGAGGTATCAACGAATCAGACTTCCCGTATTCATTCTCTCGTGACGCAAAGTAAGCTGATATGAATAATTTGAGAAAGAAAGTATTGATGATGACTATGGCGGCAGCAACTTTGTCCGCCATAGCTCAACAGCCGGTAGACTATGTGAATCCGATTATCGGGACCAATGGGATGGGGCACACTTTTCCCGGTGCTTGTACTCCTTTCGGATGGGTACAGTTGAGTCCGGACACAGACACAATTCCGCATAATATAAATGGAGCTTATCAGAAAAATGCCTACGAGTATTGTGCTGGTTACCAATATAGGGACAAGACCATTGTTGGCTTCAGTCACACTCATCTTAGTGGTACGGGACATTCTGACTTGGGAGACATCTTGTTGATGCCTGCTGTTGGCGATGTGAAGTTAAATCCCGGTCGGGCGGATTATCCGGAAGAGGGATACCGTTCACGTTTTGACCATGCTACAGAAAAAGCTGTTCCCGGATATTATGAAGTGATACTGGACGATTATGGCATTAAGGCCCAACTGACAGCAACACAACGGACGGGTATACATAAATATACCTTCCCGAAAGGAAAAGATGGTCATTTGATTTTGGATCTGGTGCATGGTATTTATAATTATGACGGCAAAGTTCTATGGGCCAATTTGAGAGTCGAAAACGATACTCTGTTGACCGGATATCGTATCACCAATGGATGGGCGCGTACGAATTATACCTATTTTGCTATCTCTTTGTCACAGCCGATTAAAGACTACGGATATAAGGATAAGGAAAAAGTATTGTACAATGGCTTTTGGCGTCGTTTCAAGATGGAAAAGAACTTCCCTGAAATCACAGGTCGAAAAATTGTGGCTTACTTTAATTTCGATACGGCTAACAATTCGGAACTGGTCGTAAAAGTGGCATTGTCGGCAGTCAGTACGGAAGGGGCCATTAAGAATCTGCGTGCCGAGGCTTCCGGAAAGAGTTTCGAACAGTTGGCGGAAGCTGCTCGTACAGATTGGAATAGCGAACTGGAGCATTTCGAGATCGAAGGTACGCCCGATCAGAAAGCAATGTTCTATACTTCCCTTTACCACACCATGATTAATCCGTCTGTGTATATGGATGTAGACGGTTCCTATCGTGGGCTGGATCATAACATACACCGGGCGGAAGGATTTACCAACTACACTATATTTTCCCTTTGGGATACCTATCGTGCGGAACATCCTTTCTTGAATCTGGTGAAACCGGGACGCAATGCGGATATGGTGGAATCCATGATTAAACATGAGCAACAAAGCGTGCACGGAATGTTGCCGATATGGAGTCTGATGGGAAATGAAAACTGGTGTATGAGCGGTTATCATGCTGTGTCTGTACTGGCGGATGCAATAACCAAAGGCGTCTTTTCGAATGTGGATGAGGCATTGGCGGCAATGGTCAGTACATCCACCGTTCCGTATTATGAAGGTATAGCTGATTATATGAAGCTGGGATATATTCCGCTTGACAAAAGTGGTACAGCAGCCTCTTCTACTTTGGAGTATGCATACGACGATTGGACTATCTATCAGACAGCTTTGAAGGCAGGTAACAAGGAAATAGCGGAGACTTACCGAAAGCGTGCCCTCAATTATCGTACTATCTATGATACAAGTATTGGTTTTGCACGTCCCCGTTATAGTGACGGTTCTTTCAAGAAAGAGTTTGATGTATTGCAAACCTATGGTGAAGGTTTTATCGAAGGCAATTCATGGAATTTCTCTTTTCATGTGCCGCACGATGTATTTGGCATGATCGACTTGATGGGAGGAGAAGGGACGTTCGTGCAGAAACTGGATGAACTGTTCTCCATGCATCTGCCGGAGAAGTACTATGAGCATAATGAGGATATTACGGAAGAATGTTTGGTCGGCGGATATGTGCATGGTAATGAACCGAGCCACCATGTTCCTTATCTATATGCGTGGACTTCCCAGCCGTGGAAATCACAGTACTGGCTGCGTGAAATTCTGAATAAGATGTATAAGAATGATATTAACGGATTGGGTGGAAATGATGATTGCGGACAGATGTCAGCATGGTATCTTTTCTCCGTGATGGGCTTCTATCCGGTTTGTCCTGGTACAGACCAGTATGTATTGGGAGCGCCCTACCTGCCTAATCTGAAGATGACACTTCCTAATGGAAAGACATTGGAGATCAAAGCGCCGGGTGTCAGCGACAAGAAACGTTACGTGCAGTCGCTGAAATTGAACGGTAAGGTATACGACAAGATGTATATTACACATGAAGACATTTTGAAAGGAGGCGTGCTTGAATTCAAGATGGGGGCGTCACCTAACAAACGTCGCGGATTATCACCGGAGGATAAACCTTATTCATTAACTAACGGAATCAACAAATAATCAATAAAGGAGTATGAAAAAGATACATTTAATCTATGCAGCCTGCCTGCTGGTAGGTATGGGGGCTTGTGCTGCAAGTGTGCAAAAACAGGTGAAGGATAATTCTGATGTATGGAAAGAGTACAATACAGGTGCTGTATTGTTTGAGGATAAAGCACCGGAAACGCTGGGATCGGACATTTACCATCGGATCATTCCCGATGCTGAATCGTACATCAAGGAACAGGCACGTACTGTATTAGCTACTCTTTACAATTCTCCGGAAGATAGTATTCCCGCAGTGCACAAGATACATTATACTTTGGAAGATATCAACGGTATTTCTGCTAAAGGCGGTGGCAATGGTGATGTGACGATTTTCTACAGTACACGTCATATTGAAAAATCTTTTGCAGCGAATGATACGGCAAAGTTGTTTTTCGAAACGCGCGGGGTATTGTTGCATGAACTGACACATGCTTATCAGCTGGAACCGCAAGGAATCGGTTCTTATGGAACCAATCGTGTGTTCTGGGCATTTATCGAGGGAATGGCAGATGCTGTGCGGGTTGCCAATGGAGGATTTGACGGACCGAATGCCCGTCCGAAAGGCGGGAACTATATGGACGGTTATCGTACAGCCGGTTATTTCTTTGTCTGGTTGCGTGATAACAAAGATCCTGAATTCCTGCGTAAGTTCAATCGCAGTACGTTGGAGGTGGTGCCTTGGTCGTTCGATGGTGCTATCAAACATATTTTAGGGAATGAATATAATATTGATGAACTGTGGCATGAATATCAAGTTGCGGTAGGTGATATACAAGCATAATAATGTAAATATGGTGAGTGTTATGGGTAAAAGAGGATTGTTTTTAGTATGGCTGTGCCTGGTGAATATTTTGCCAGGCATGGCTCAAACCGAGAAACTGATTGATTATGTGAATCCATTTGTGGGAACAGATGGTTATGGTAATGTGTATCCGGGTGCGCAGATTCCTTTCGGGGGAATTCAGATGAGTCCGGACACGGATAGTAAATACTATGATGCGGCTTCCGGTTATAAATATAATCATTCCACCTTGTTGGGGTTCAGTCTGACTCATTTAAGCGGGACTGGTATACCTGATTTGGGAGACTTCTTGTTTATTCCCGGAACAGGAGAGATGAAACTGGATCCGGGGACACGTGAGGAGCCGGAAAAGGGATACCGTTCACGTTATTCTCATGAAAAGGAATGGGCATCACCTAATTATTATGCGGTGGAACTGTCAGATTATGGAGTAAAGGCTGAAATGACGTCAGGGGTACGTAGTGGTATGTTTCGCTTCACCTATCCTCAATCGGATAAAGCTTTTATAATGATTGATATGAACCATACTTTATGGCAATCTTGTGAATGGGCGAATCTGCGCATGGAAAATGATTCTACCATCACCGGATATAAACTGGTAAAAGGCTGGGGACCGGAACGGCATATCTATTTCACGGCTACTTTCTCTAAAAAGTTGACCGGCTTGCGCTTTATGCAGAATAAGAAACCGGTGATTTACAATACCTCCCGGTTTCGTAGCAGCTATGAAGCCTGGGGAAAGAATTTGATGGCTTGCATCTCTTTTGATACGAAAGCCGGAGAGGAAGTGATTGTAAAAACTGCTATTTCATCGGTCAGCACAAACGGAGCAAAGAACAATATGGCGGAACTTGCCGGACTCGCTTTCGATGATCTGAAAGCTAAAGGAGAAGCACTATGGGAAAAAGAACTTGGAAAATATACCCTTACTGCCGACCGTAAAACGAAAAGAACATTCTATACGTCGGCTTATCATGCGGCTTTGCATCCGTTCATCTTTCAGGATGCAGACGGACAATTTCGCGGATTAGATAAAAATATAGAGAAAGCCGAAGGATTTACCAACTATACGGTATTCTCTCTTTGGGATACCTACCGGGCTTTGCATCCCTGGTTCAATCTGGTTCAACAGGAAGTGAATGCCGATATTGCCAATTCCATGTTGGCTCATTATGATAAGAGTGTGGAGAAAATGCTGCCTATCTGGTCGTTTTATGGAAATGAGACTTGGTGTATGATTGGTTATCATGCAGTTTCCGTATTGGCTGACATGATTGTGAAGGGAGTAAAAGGGTTCGATTACGAACGTGCGTATGAGGCTATGAAGACCACGGCGATGAATCCGAATTATGACTGTTTGCCGGAATATTGTATGATGGGATATGTGCCTTTCGATAAAGAGGCGGAATCAGTATCTAAAACATTGGAATATGCGTATGATGATTATTGCATGGCACAGGCTGCCAAGGCTTTGGGTAAAGAGGATGATTATCGTTATTTCTTGAATCGTGCACTCTCTTATCAGACTTTGATTGATCCGGAAACGAAGTATATGCGTGGCAAGGACAGTCAGGGAAACTGGCGTACACCGTTTACTCCGGTAGCTTATCAGGGGCCCGGATCTGTAAATGGATGGGGGGATATTACGGAAGGCTTTACTGTACAATATACCTGGTACGTACCACAAGATGTACAAGGATATATGAACGAAGCTGGCGAAGATTGGTTCCGCAACCGGTTGGATGAACTGTTCACGGTAGAGTTGCCGGATGACATTCCGGGAGCACATGATATTCAAGGCCGTATCGGAGCCTATTGGCATGGAAATGAACCTTGCCATCATGTAGCGTATCTTTATAATTACTTGAAAGAACCTTGGAAATGTCAGAAGTGGGTTCGTACGATTGTTGACCGTTTCTATGGCGATACTCCGGATGCATTAAGTGGCAATGACGATTGCGGGCAGATGTCGGCTTGGTATATGTTCAATTGCATTGGCTTTTACCCGGTGGCTCCTTCAAGCAATATGTATAACATCGGTTCTCCTTGCGTTGAGGCAATAACTGTTCGGATGAGTAACGGAAAGGTGATTGAAATGGTAGCAGATAATTGGTCGCCGAAGAATGTGTATGTAAAGGAATTGTATGTGAACGGCAAGAAGTATGACAAGTCTTATTTGAAATATGAGGATATACGTGATGGCGTGAAACTACGTTTTGTCATGAGCAGTAAACCGAACTATAAGCGTGCGGTATCGGATGAAGCGGTAGCTCCTTCTTTGTCGTTGCCTGGAAAGACAATGAAATATCAGGCAAATTTTTCAGAAAAGAAAAAGAGTGGTAATCCTGTTTTTAAAGGTTGGTATGCCGATCCCGAAGGAGTCGTGTTTGGAGATGAATATTGGATCTATCCTACGTATTCGGCACCTTATGATGAACAAACCTTTATGGATGCCTTTTCGTCTAAAGACTTGGTGAACTGGACAAAGCATCCGAAAGTCATATCAAAAGAGAATATCAGTTGGCTTCGTCGTGCTCTTTGGGCGCCAGCGGTGCTTTCAGCGAATGATAAGTATTATTTGTTTTTCGGAGCTAATGATATTCAGAATAATAATGAAGTAGGAGGGATTGGTGTTGCTACGTCAGATAGTCCTGCCGGACCTTTTAAGGATGCTTTGGGTAAGCCGCTGATTGATAAGATCGTTCATGGGGCTCAACCTATCGATCAGTTTGTATTCAAGGATGATGACGGGCAATATTACATGTATTATGGTGGCTGGGGACATTGTAATATGGTGAAAATAGCTCCTGACTTATTGAGTATTGTTCCTTTTGAGGACGGAACGATGTATAAGGAAGTCACTCCGGAAAACTATGTAGAAGGACCATTTATGTTGAAACGTAATGGAAAATATTATTTCATGTGGTCGGAAGGTGGCTGGGGACTCCCGAACTATAGTGTAGCATATTCCATTTCAGATTCTCCCTTTGGTCCGTTCAAAAGGGTTGGTAAAATCCTGGAATAGGATCTTTCGGTAGCTACCGGAGCAGGACATCATTCGGTGATAAAAGGAGCCGGAGAAGATGAATGGTATATTGTTTATCATCGTCGTCCGTTAGGTGAAACAGCAGCAAATAGTCGTGCAACTTGTATTGATCGAATGTATTTTGATGAAAACGGGTATATTAAACCAGTGAAAATGACTTTTGAAGGAGTATTACCCAGTCCGCTTGATAGTACGAAGTGATGTTTTTATTACATTTGCCAATGTAAAACGATTATTAATTAAATATCTAAATCATGAGAAGATATATTCTGTTAGTTGTGTGTTTGTGCTTGGCATCACTACTTCGTGCACAGAATAAGTTAGAGTTAATTTCTCCCAATGGAGAGCTGAAAGTGTCCTTGAATCTCTCGGATAAAATCTATTATAGTATAGATTATAACGGAGATGTATTGTTGAAAGACAATTCCCTTCAGTTGACATTGAGGAATCAGGTGTTGGGACAAAATCCCAAACTGCGCCGTCAGAAACGTACGAGTGTCGACGAGCAATTAACTCCTATTGTTCCTTTGAAATATGCGAAAGTCAATAATCGTTATAATCAATTGCTACTGACCTTTAAAGATTATTCAGTAGAATTCCGTGCTTTTGACGATGGAGTTGCTTACCGGTTTATTACCTCACAAAAAGGTGATGTTGAAGTAATGAACGAAGAGTTTGCTATCAACTTCCCGTCGGATTATCTTCTTCACTTGCAACAACCGGGAGGCTTCCATACAGCTTATGAGGAACCTTACACACATGTTCAAAGTAATGCGTGGAAGCCTGAAGAACGGATAGCTGTTTTGCCGGTATTGATTGACACACAAAAAGACTATAAAATATTAATCAGCGAGTCGGATTTGGCTGATTATCCATGTATGTTTCTCAAAGGAACGGGCACGAACGGAGCAATTTCTGTTTTTCCTAAAGCTCCGCTTGCGTTTGCCGAAAACAGTGATCGTAGTGTGAAGATTACTCAAGAAGCTGATTACATTGCTAAAACAAAAGGTACGAGAAATTATCCTTGGCGTTACTTTGTGATAAGTAAAAATGATAAGCAGTTGATTGAGAACACAATGACTTATAAACTGGCTGAAAAGAATCAACTTCAGGATATTTCATGGATTAAGCCGGGACAGGTAAGCTGGGAATGGTGGAATGACGCTTCTCCTTACGGACCGGATGTGGATTTTGTTTCCGGTTATAACTTGGATACTTATAAGTATTACATTGATTTTGCTTCTAAATTTGGTATTCCATATATCATTATGGATGAAGGCTGGGCTAAAAGTACGCGTGATCCTTATACGCCTAATCCCAAAGTAGACTTGCACGAGTTGATTCGTTATGGCAAAGAAAAAAATGTAGGGATTGTGCTTTGGTTGACATGGTTGACGGTAGAAAACAATTTTGATCTCTTCAAGACTTTCAATGAATGGGGAGTAAAAGGACTTAAGATTGATTTTATGGACAGAAGCGATCAGTGGATGGTCAACTTTTACGAACGGGTAGCCCGGGAAGCAGCCAAACATCATTTGTTTGTCGACTTTCATGGCTCTTTCAAACCTGCCGGACTGGAATATAAATATCCGAATGTACTGTCTTACGAAGGAGTGCGTGGCATGGAACAAATGGGCGGTTGTTATCCGGATAATAGTCTGTATTTACCGTTTATGCGTAATGCTGTCGGTCCGATGGATTATACTCCCGGAGCGATGATTAGTATGCAGCCTAATGTGTATCGGTCGGAACGTCCTAATGCTGCAAGTATCGGAACACGTGCTTATCAGTTGGCACTCTTTGTGGTTTTTGAGAGTGGTCTGCAGATGTTGGCGGATAATCCTACTCTTTATTATCGTAATGAAGATTGTACCCGTTTCATTACACAAGTTCCCGTAACATGGGACGAGACTGTGGCATTGGAAGCTAAAGCGGGTGAATACGTCATTGTAGCAAAACGGAAAGGCGATAAGTGGTTTATAGGAGGAATGACTAACAATGGTGAAAAGGAACGTGAGTTTACCATAAAGTTAGATTTCTTGAATAAAGATCGCTCTTATCAAATGATATCTTTTGAGGATGGTATCAACGCAGGACGTCAGGCGATGGATTATCGTTGCAAGTCATCCCAGGTGAAAGCCGGGGAGCAGCTAACTATAAAGATGGTTAGAAATGGTGGCTTTGCAGCTGTCATTGAATGATGGCACATATTCTAACTTTCCATACATAAAAATGGAAATCATCTTTCAATCTATCACCATCCTTCTGAAACACCTTGTTCATCGAGCTTTCAGGGCGGTGATAGGTTGTTCTCCATCTATCACCGTTTGAAATGAACATGCCTGCATATAAACATAAGCTGGTATGTAAATAGAAGTTTCAACAGGGGATACTTTTGGTTTCAAGGCGGGAAACTGCAGTTTCATAGGCTTGAAACAAAGTGTTTTGCGGCTTGAAACTCTTTGTTTCAAGCGTTGAAACCAATCGTTTCACGGCACGCAACACTTTGTTTTGCTATTTGTTCTAAGAAGGCAATGCCTCGGAATCAACGCTTTCTCTTAGAGAACCACTCTTTAAACTCTGCTACTCGGGCTTTACTGACAAGTATTTTTTCTTTGATTCCTGAATAATACAAGTTGATGGACAGTCGGCTATTGAACCATAAGTCAATATCTTTGATAGCTTCTCGCGAAATAAGATATTGGCGGTTAGCCCGAAAGAAAAGAGAAGGATTGAGACACTCCGTAAGTTCATCTAATGTTTGAGAGAAACAGTATTCGGTTTCATCGGTTAAGACTACCTTGACCTGACAGTCCTTAATATAAAACAATTGTATCATATCTACAGAAACAGGCAATAGTTTGTCTCCTTTGGTAGGAATAAGGAAATGACTTTTATAGTTTTCCTGCTTTTGGAGTGAATGTATCAGTTTCAGTAGCTCATTCTCCTGTTGTGGAAAAGGAAACTGGTGTTTGTCAGCAGTATCTTGTAAACCTTGGAGCTTATCGAAAGCATGTTCTATGTCTTCCTTACCGATGGGTTTTAATAAGTAGTCGATGCTGTTTACTTTGAATGCGCGTAATGCATATTCATCATAGGCAGTTGTAAAGATAATCGGACAAGTAATATTGATATGATTGAATATCTCGAAGGCGGAACCATCTGCCAGGTGAATATCCATGAATACCAGTTCCGGCATCGGATGAGAACTGAACCATTCGATAGTGGAACTGATACTATCCAGTATGGTCACGATTTCTCCATTCGGTTTTATTTCATTCAGCAGTGAAGTCAGGTTTCGTACTGCTGCTTTTTCGTCTTCTATAATGACAATCTTCATGGTGGTTATTGTTCTAGTTGTGATTTTTCAATCAAAGGAATACAAACTGTAAACTCTCTGTCCTCCGTTATTTGTATATCCCGTTTAAACAAGAGCCTGTATCGTTTGGCAAGGTTGGCAAGTCCGATACCGGTTCCGGAAGTTGCAGTCCATTTGGGCTGAATGTCGTTGCTGATAGACAAATTGTCGTTATCGTCCGTCGTGATATGAATAGTCAACGGCTTCCGGTTGCTGATTTCGTTGTGCTTTACTGCATTCTCAATCAACACTTGCACCGCCATTGGAGGGAGGAGATATTCTTCGTAGGCATTGCTTATCTGTATGTCGAATTGTAGATTGTTCTCAAAACGCATCTTTAATAGAAATATATAAGCGGAAACAAATTCCATTTCTTCCCGGAGACTGACACATTGTGACTCATTACTTTGCAAAGTATATCTTAGTACCCGGGAGAGTTCCTGAATGTAATCCTGCGCTTTATCCTGATTTTCGCGTACCAGCGAACGCAGGGTATTCAGCGAGTTGAACAGCATGTGTGGGTTCAGCTGATTCTTCAGTACTTCATACTGATTGCGGAGATTCTCTGCCTGAAGCTGTTCGTTCTCGATAAGTACCAGTTGCTGCTTGAATATAAGATGAATGATGCAGCAACTGCTGGTGACGAGACATGCCACAATGAAATCCCGCAATGGATGCAAATAATGATGTACCATGGCATCGATGGCCGGAATATCAAACGTTCTGTGAAGGAAAACAAAAAACTGTCCTGACAAGTTACTCAATATCCATGTCACGATAAAGGAAAGCAAAATCTTTGTCCCTGTAATTTTAATGGAAGCCTGATTGAAATGAAACAAACGGGTATTGATGGCAAAAAGTAACAATAGCGACAGAAAGGTAAACAGTATTTCGTTTGCCACATCTATAAACTTCATCCCCGGGAATAAGGAATGACTTTCGAAACGGTCGAAAAGAGATACTGATTCAGGAAAATGAATCAGTACAGCAACCGCTAAGGAGATGATGACTGTGGAAAGTATATATTTATCTTTTTTTATTGCTTTGGCTATCATACAACAAAGATAGTGGTAAATTATGAGTTACCGGTTATAAAATGTCGATGCTGTTGTCACTGTTAGTCAATTATTGTTTCTGAATGTGTGCCGTGACATACATACCGGGGCGGAATTGTACATTTTCCTCCTTGATGGAAGCATACACTTCGAGCGAACGATTGGTTTCGTCGACTTTTTGTCCGATGGAAATCACGATGCCGTGAAAGGTTTGTGTTCCCATTCCGTTTACACGAAACTGTACCGGGCTGCCGACTTGTATGTCTGCGAGATCTTTCTCATAAGTAGTCAGGCAAAGCATCGGGCTGCTTTTATCGATAAGTTCGCAAAGTGCTTCTCCCGGATTGATATATTTGCCGATATTCATCGCTACATTAGCGGCATAACCACTAATGGGGGCTTTGACTTCCAGTAGCGATTGTATTCCGTTCTTAAGTAATGCCTCTGTTTGAACGCCTAAAAGAGAAAGTTGTGCAGCAGCGGCGTCCTGGCGACTCTTCATGGAGAGAAAGTCCGCTTTACTTTGCTGGAATTTCTTTTGAGAAGCTGCTTGTTCGGCAGACAGATTTTTTTGCCGTTCGTATTCAGCTAAGAGATATTCGGTCTGTGCGTGACTGTCCAGATAAGTTTGTTGCAGGGTGATGAACTCCGGATTCTCTAACGTGGCGATTACACTGTTTGCAGCCACCCATTGCCCTGGAAGCAGAGAAGCCTTTTTTACAATGCCTCCCATGGTTAAAGCAATGGTTGCCTGACGTTGAGGAGGAAGAACGATTCGTCCGTTGAACGAAACCTGATTAGGTTTTGAGGTAGCTGAAGTGATGGCATCCACTTCGGGTTGTGCGATGGTATCCGCCATCGTTTCGGCAACGGGAATTGCGGCGGATTCGTTATTTGTAGTTTGCTGGTTTCCTTTGCAAGCCGTTAGAACTAGTAAAAGGATGGGATAAACTATCTTTTTCATATCTTATGTTTTATAATAATTATTCTGGGTGATGTATGTCATTCAATGTCTCGATCTTCCACCTACTTGAAAAGTTCATATTCCAGTGCAGCAATATTGTATTGGTAGACTGTTTCAATATAGCCTCTGCGTATCTCTCTGGCGGTGGTAATCGACTGTATATATTCGGCAATGCCTGTTTCGCTCTGCTGCAATTGCAGGTTGGCTGCTTTTGTCAGTTCGTCCGCTTCTTTCAAGGCCGATGAGGTATAATATCGTAAACTCTCGTTATATCTGCGGAGGGATGCTTCCAGTTCGAGTGTCTTATTTCTTAACTCTCGGATGTTGGCATCTGCCTGTATTTGCGCTGAAGTGGCAGTTAGCCGTGCCTGCTTCACTTTGCTCTTTTGTGGCAGGAAGTAGATGGGGAAAGAAACCCCGATCATCCAGGCATTCAGATTCTTAAGTGGGAGAATGTCCTGACGTGTATACCCCACACTGATTTCAGGAAAGAAATGGCTCTGCTCTACACGGAGCATTGCTTTCGCTTCATCTGCCTGGCTTTGAAAGTAAGCAGTATGTGCTCCCGACAGGTTTCCATCCGAAATGCCGGTATAGAATAAGGATAAAGTGGAATCCACCGGAATAATGGGATCGTTGGAGTAGCAACTCCATTGGAAACGTGCCAATGCCATTTTCTCTTCTTCTTTTGCTTGGAACCAGCGGTTATGCAGATCGGCAGCTATGGTGGTCATCATATTTTTCTCTAGCAAGGTAATCTCTCCTTGTTGGTATCGTAATTCTCCGATGCGCTGCAGTTCTTCTGCCATTTTATCCTGATCCCGATACATTGAACAGAGATTAGTGGCATATTGGTAGTAGGCCCACGTCCTTTTCACTTCTGCTGTGATTTCTTTCACTACCATCTGCCGATAATAGGTGTTCGTTTTTACCTGACGGTTGACTAACGCATTCTTGTAGAATGGCGTTAGAAGGGAGCCCAGACTTTGCTCGAAAGCCAGTTCCTTGTCTTTTTTGTTTTCTCCGTTAAGTTGACCCCAGGAATAGCTGAACGAGGTAGGCGTTGCTTCTATCACTTCTCCGCGAGTGGCTTTGGCTTGTTGAATAGCATTATTGGCTATTTTCAGGCGAGGATGATTTTGTTTGGCTATTTCTATCGCCTGTTCGAGACTAACAGTTTGTGTCTGTTGAGCGGAAACGAACGCGGGAAGAAATAAGAACAGGAGAAACAATTCCCCGAAAGGCCGGTGCAGTTTGATTCCCGGACGTCTCCAGGTAGCAAATGAATTTACAATTTTGTAAAACACCGGAATGATGAGTAAAGTCAGTACGGTAGAAATAATCAAGCCACCGATGACCACTGTTGCCAACGGACGTTGTACTTCTGCGCCGGCTGAAGTGGCTATTGCCATCGGGACGAATCCCAAAGATGCAACCAGTCCTGTCAGGAATACAGGACGGAGCAAGTGTGGAGTCCCTCTTTTGATAATCTGGTTTGTAGTCATGGAATAGGTATTTTGTTTACGAAGTTCGTTGAAGTGATTTACCATCAGGATACCATTCAATACTGCTACCCCGAACAAGGCGATGAATCCTACTCCGGCCGATATGCTAAACGGGAGCCCGCGTAGCCAAAGTGCGGCGATACCACCGATGAGCGATAGGGGGACGGTTGAGAATACCATCAGGGTATAGGTGATGTTCTTGAATGCGAAGAACAGAATCAACAGAATAAGCATTAATGCCACGGGGATGACTACCAGTAAGGTATTGATGGCATTTTGCAAGTTTTCGAACTGGCCGCCGTATTCGAAGTAATATCCCGGCTTCAGTTTGATGTTCTTGTCCAGTGTCTCTTGAATATTGGCGACAACTTGCTGGATGTCTGCGTCACGCACATTGACACCGATGACGATGCGCCGTTTGGTTGCATCCCGATTGATTTGCAGTGGCCCACTGACAAGGTCGATGCTTGCTACCTCTCCAACAGGAATTTGAATTCCTTCCGAAGTGCGTACAAACAACTTATCAAGATTCAAGTCGGCCACTTTCTCCTGGTCAAGCCGTACCACGAGATCGAATCTCCGTTCATTTTCAAAGATTACACCTGTTGACTCTCCGGCATAGGCAGTTCGGATAATGGTGTTAAGCTCTTGTATGTTGATGCCGTAACGGGCTATTTTGCTACGGTTGTATTTCACTACCAATTGGGGTAATCCCATCGTCTGCTCAACGATGACATCCGCTGCTCCCGGCACTTTTTCTACAAAGGTAGCTGCTTCTTTGGCTCTTTCATATAATTCGTGCGTGTCTTCTCCATATAGTTTGATGGCAATATCTGCTTTTGCTCCCGTCATCAGCTCGTTGAAACGAAGCTGTATCGGTTGCGAGAAATTGAATTCGGCACGTTCGGAGAGCGGAGCAAGTGCGTCTTTCATTTTATCCACCATTTCTGCACGGCTTCCGGCACTTGTCCATTCTTTGAATGGTTTCATGATAATCATCACATCGGCATCTTCCACTGCCATCGGGTCGGTGGGAACTTCCGCCGTTCCTATTTTGGCTACCACGTGTTTGATTTCAGGGAATTTATCCATTAATGCTTTCTCTGCCAAGCGGGATACTTCGATACTTTCGGTCAGCGAACTTCCTGCGGGTAGTGTCATTTGCATGGCAAAATCTCCTTCGTCCAAAGTAGGAATGAATTCTGCTCCCAGGCGGGTAAAGAGAAAAAGTGAACCGATCAGCGCGGAGAAGGCTATGATGACGGTACGCCATTTGTAACGAAGACAGGCGCGCAGGGTGTGCTGGTAGATCTTGTTCAGTTTCTCGAAGAAGCGGTCGGCAAGGGTGGGTTTCACAACAATGGTATGCTTCAGAAAGAGGGAGGCCATCATAGGAACATAAGTCAGTGAGAGAATTAAGGCTCCGATAATGCAGAACACAAGTGTTTTAGCCATGGGGGTGAAGTATTTCCCTTCAATCCCGTTCAATGTAAGGATGGGGAAGAAGACGATAAGGATAATCAACACTGCAAAAGTGGCCGAACGTGCAACGCCAGAAGCTCCTTTTTCCACTTCTTTGTCCATCTCTTTGCGGGTCAGTGTGCGGCCTCGGAATTGTTTTCCGTAAATGTGGGCGAGGATACCTTCCAATATAACGATAGAGCCATCTACTACAATACCAAAGTCAATGGCACCGAGACTCATTAGATTGGCGGTGACATTGAATACACGCATCATGATAAAAGCGAAGAGCATTGCTAGCGGGATGACGGATGCGACAATCAGTCCGGCACGGAGGTTGCCGAGGAAGAGGATGAGTACAAGGAAGACGATAACCGCTCCTTCAATCAGGTTGTTGACAACCGTAGAGATGTTCCGGTTTACCAGTTCCGAACGGTTCAAGTAAGGTTCTATACTGACTCCTTCGGGTAATAGCTGCTGTATTTTTTCTACCCGTTTTTCGAGTTCTTGAGTCACTACATTTGCGTTGGCACCTTTCAGCATCATGGCAATTCCGCCGACACACTCGCCCTCACCATCCTTGGTCATGGCACCGAAACGCTTTGGAGAACCGAAGCGGACAACTCCTACATCACTGATATGTACCGGAATCCCATTCCGGTTGGTCACTACAATCTGTTCAATATCCTTGATGCGGGTAATCATACCTTCCGACCGGATATAGTAGGCATTCTTTATCTTCTCAATGTAGCTTCCTCCGGTATTTTGGTTGTTGCTGCTAAGTGCTTCGAACACCTCGCCGATAGTGATATTCAAAGAAAACAGGGCGTCCGGATCGACGGCTACTTCATATTGTTTCAGGTAACCGCCGAAACTATTGATTTCTACTATACCGGGTATACCGGACAACTGACGTTTCACCATCCAATCTTGAATGGTGCGGAGTTCCATTGCGTCATATTTCTTCTCATATCCGGGAGCTACCTTCAATATATACTGGTAAATCTCTCCCAGACCGGTAGTGATGGGCATCATCTCCGGTGTTCCGAGTTCGGAGGGAATCTCGCTTGTTACGCTTTGTATTTGTTCATTTATCAACTGCCGTGCATCGAGTGTGGGGACACTTTCTTTAAAAACGACCGTTACGACCGATAGCCCGAAGCGGCTGACAGAACGGATATCTTCGACATTCATAATATTGCTCATCGCTATTTCGATAGGCATAGTGATGAGTTGTTCCACCTCTTGTGGCGCGAGTGTAGGGGATACGGTCACTATTTGTACCTGATTATTGGTAATGTCGGGCACGGCATCAATAGGTAGTGTCAGCATCGCATAGATACCTCCGATAAACAGGAAGAGAGTAGTGAGTCCTACAAATAGTTTCTTCTTGATTGAAAAACGTACAATAGCTGTAAACATGACTTTCGTTGTATTATTATTTCACAGTACAAAATTACTGCCTATCTTCATCCGTTATCACTAAGAATAAATGAAGCGGAAAGATTGTGGGGTGAAGTGACGGATTGGGGAATTGAAAGATGTAAAATCATAGTTCTTGTTTCACTGCTGAACAAACATTTCTTTCAGTTTACTCGTTTAATATAAAAACAAACTAAATGTATATTCAACATGAAAACATTCGTCTTGATGATGGTAAGCCTGTTGTTTGCAATTTCTTCGGAAGCGCAAAACAAGTCTTTTTATGATTTTACAGTGAAAACTATTGATGGTAAGGACTTTCCTCTTTCTTCACTGAAAGGTAAGAAAGTGCTGGTAGTCAACGTGGCATCTAAGTGTGGGCTGACGCCCCAGTATGCTCAACTGGAGAAACTATATGAAAAATATAAAGAAAAAGACTTTGTTGTTATCGGTTTTCCGGCGAATAACTTTATGGGACAAGAACCGGGTAGTAATGAGGAAATAGCCAAGTTCTGTTCTTTGAACTATGATGTTACTTTTCCGATGATGGCTAAGATTTCCGTTAAAGGAAAAGATATGGCTCCTCTTTACCAATGGTTGACGGAGAAAAAACAGAATGGGAAAGAAAACGCACCGGTTCAGTGGAACTTTCAGAAGTTTATGATTGATGAGAACGGACATTGGGTGGGAGTTGTGTCTCCGAAAGAAAGTCCGTTCTCTGAAAAGATTATTACTTGGATAGAGAAGGAATAAGAGAGACTTTTTTCAGCTCTTCTTCGAAGTTGGGAGTGAAGATTCCTTTACCTAGATTTTCTTTTATTTCTTCGATCTTCCAAAATCGTCCACCGTCCAGTTCGTCGCTGGGATGGATTTCTTCCTCATAAACGGTTTTGTGGACAAAAACAAGCTCTTTTTCACGGCTGGATTCAAAAACATAACTGGTGAGAAGCTCGGGAGTGAAGTCTGTGATGCCCAATTCTTCACGGGCTTCTCTCTTTAGGGCGATTTCTACGCTTTCGCCCAAATCAATATGTCCGCCCACAGCCGTATCCCATTTTCCCGGTTGAATGTCTTTCCATTCGGGTCGTTTCTGTAAATAGATGTCTCCTTGGGCATTGAATACGTGAAGGTGAACTACCGGATGAAGCAGTTTGCTACCGCTGTGGCATTCTCCGCGAGTGGCGGCTCCGGTGATATTTCCCTGTTCGTCTACGATAGGGAACATTTCTTGGTTATTATCGCTTGGCATAGTGTCTTTTATATTGCGTAAAATCTTTCGGAGAGGAGAATATCTTATGGTATTAATAAAGAAGAATCTCCATAACTTAGGAACCGGAAATCATGCGCCAGTGCATAATCATAAATAGTGCGCCAATTCCCTTTTACAAAAGCTGAAACCAAAAGCAGCAAGGTACTTTGCGGCTGATGGAAATTAGTAACCATCGCTTTCACTATTTTATAATTGTATCCCGGTGCTATGATAATCTGTGTACTGGTGTGAAGGGTTTCCAAACCATTCCTGTCGAGATATCCCAATATCTTTTGCAGCGCAACAACGGGAGGAATCTGGTCGTACTTTTCATAAGGCTGCCATTGTTTGACACGTAGTTCTTCTTCCGTAGCATACGGATTTTCAGCCAATGTAACTCCAATGTGATACAGGCTTTCCAGAGTCCGTACAGAAGTAGTCCCTACTGCAATAGCACAACCGTCGTGGTCAATCAGTTTTTTGATGGTGCTCCGGTTGACCGATATATATTCCGTGTGCATCTCGTGACCTTCGATTTCTTCACTTTTTACAGGTTTGAATGTGCCTGCTCCTACGTGTAGAGTTAATTCTTCAAGATCGATGCCTTTCTCTTGAAGTGCATCCAATACTCGTGGAGTGAAATGTAATCCCGCCGTAGGCGCAGCTACCGAACCTTTAATCTTAGAATAAACAGTCTGATAAGTTTCCTTGTCACTTTCTTCCGTATTCCGGTTTAAGTAAGGAGGAATAGGAAGCTCTCCGAACACTTCAAGGATATCGGCAAACGTTACTTCCGGATTATTCCATGCAAAATCTACCCAATGGCTGGTTCCTTTACATTCTCCTCGGGTAGCGGTCAGAGTAATAGGGAATCCTTTGACGGTCATTTCGCGTTTCAACTGTCCGTCTTTCCATTTCTTCAGATTGCCGATCATGCAAAGCCAGGCGGCATGTACTGTCTGTTGGAAATTCAAGACATAATCGTTTGGCTGAATCGGTTCAAGACAAAACACTTCGATCAGTGCTCCCGTCTCTTTTCGAAAATGGAGGCGTGCCTGAATGACTTTTGTATTATTGAATATCATCAGGCTGCCTTGCGGCAGATATTCCGGCAAAGACGTGAAAACATCTTCACTAACTTCTCCACGACGGTATATTAAGAGTTTGGACTGGTCGCGGGTAGGCAACGGGAATTTAGCAATACGTTCATCCAAAAGAGGATAACTGTATTCACTGATATGGATATGTCTAGGATCTTCTTTCATTGTTTTCTAAAATAAAAAGAGGTTAGAACCCATTCGGTTTCTAACCTCTTTAACCAGTCGGGGTGACTGGATTCGAACCAGCGACCACACGCCCCCCAGACGCGTACTCTAACCGGGCTGAGCTACACCCCGAATTGCGGATGCAAAAGTACAGATTAATTTTTAATTAGCAAATAAATAGTGTGAAATTTGTTTCCTTATTAAATGGATTGTTTTACTAATCGTTTGATTTATAGTGAAGTGCGTGTAGGATTATTTGTGCTTTATTATTCCGATAATGGGGCTGGAAGAGAGAGTGTTTCCCCACCCTTATAATTTCTATTAGTATTTATTTACCTCTATAATTTGCTTTTGGTTGTAGTAATTTGGATAAAACGTGTAATGAATAAGTAATGATTATGTAATCGATGAAGTAGTGCTGTATGTCTTGGTAATTAATAGTTAAACTTTCTTAATGTAAGAAATATAATTACTTTTCATTGTGGAGTGGTGCGAAAAATGTAAATTTAGTCGTCGAAAATCGTCAAAAATGCACGAGTTCACTTTTGCAATGTGCGTATATACTACATAACTAAATAAAAATAGAATATGAAAAATATGAAAATTATGCTCTATAAGAGCAACCAAAAGAGAGACGGAAGTTACCCTGTGTGTTTGCGTATTTCTAAGGATGGAAAACGGAAATATATCAGTTTGGGGCTATCAGCGCAAGGGGTGCAGTGGAATGACGATGCCGACCGTTTTAAGAAAGATAAGCGTGTATGTCCCAATTATGAGAGGGATAATTTGTTTCTGAACTCCTGCGAGGAGCGTGCGGGGAAAATTTTGTTGATGTTTGCGGAAAAACAGCAAAATTGGTCATTAATTCAATTTGAAGAAACGTTCTGTTGTAAAAATAGGGAAAATAAATTATATGATATTATAATTGAACATATAGAGCTCCTGAAAAGTACCAATCATATAGGAAATGCCAAAAGGTTTGAGGGTACTCTTAGGATGCTGGAAAAGTATGATAAGAAAATTAAAGAACGGACATGTGCAGAAATAGACTTTAAGTATGTCAGTGCTTTTAATGCGGCATTGGAAAAACGGGGGTGTTGTGGCAATACCCGAAGGATTTATTTGAAACCTTTAAGTGTGATACTAAATAAGGCTATAAAGGAAAAGAAATGCTCTTTGGATACCTATCCGTTTGGGAAAGGTGGTTTTGAACTGGGTAAACTGTCAGAGGTAACGGAAAAAAGATATTTGCTTCCGCAAGAACTGGAACTTATCAAAGAATCACCCCAGGAGGATTTTGTTTTGGAGCGTGCCCGCAGACTCTTTCTGTTTTCCTACTATTGTTTTGGAATGAGTATGGTGGACATGGCGAAATTGACTTCCGCTAATATTAAAGTATTGGCGACGGGTGAACATATTGTATACAAAAGGCACAAAACGCAGAATGCCAAAGAAATGAAGCCCATAATAATAAAGATAAATGAACCTATAAAAGAACTGTTGGATTGGTTTAAATCGAACACTCCTCTAATGGGGGACTATCTTCTTCCTTTGATAACCAAAGATTATGGTGAAGAGGAATTATGGTACGAACATAGACGTACGAGATACAAAAGGATTAATAACAACATGAAGAAACTTGGTGAAAAATTAAATATTGGAATAAAACTGACCACTTATGTTGCCCGTCATACAATGGCAATGCAGTTACAGGGAAAGAATGTTCCACGTGAGGTTATCAGCCAAGTAATGGGTCATGCCAATATTGACACAACGGCTACATACCTCGCAAGTTTTGATACTACCATATTAGACAGAACAGTAAATTTATTATAATTAAAAAACAATGAAAAATGATTGTATTATGCCTCTGGGCGACTTGATAAACAAGTTGCTCCGAGGGGAAGCGGATGAATGGTGTGAAACGGATTTTGGGTTTTATCTTGAAAGTCTGACACATGGTGATAAAAAAGAACTGGAACAGGTGCTGGAAACTGTTGATGAGGCTATTGTCAACTGGAAAAGCCTTTCCTTAATTTCCCGTTATGAGGATAAAATAAAAGAATGGGAAGAGGGCAAATGTAGTATGGACGAAGTGGACGAATTGTATTTTGAAGAGGAATTGTGGCGGAAAGAGGGAAAGAGACTGCTAACAGCCGAAACTTTATATGCTGCTATATCCAGTAAGGGTTTTATAAATGACTATCATCATGATGCGATGGAGAAGGCGTTGGACAATAATGATGTCCGATACTTAAAGACGGATTGGGAAAATATGATGTTGGCTCAAATAAGGTCGTTTAAGGATGTTATTATAGGCAGGCTTGAAGTAGCTTCCGTTAAACCAATAATCGATAAACAGAGCGTCGTAAGAGTGCTTAAAAAGCTGAATGATTATCCGGAAGTATTGGATGTTATGCTTTGCAGTGAATTTTTAGGAGTGTCCATACATAAACTTTATAAACTTACTAGTGCCCATGAAATTCCCTTTTACCGGAGCAAGGGTAATGGACGTAAGTTGTCTTTTAAGCGTGATGAGGTTTATGAGTGGCGGATGGCTCACCGACAGGAAACTAATGAAGAGTATGTGAATGAAATGAACGAACGGTTGGCGGCTCGTTCTACCAATTTCTATAATAACCCAAATAAGTTAAAAAAATGATCGATACACTTGCTCTAATATATACTCCGTCAATAGTTGATGGGTATATAAATCTAATGTCTGAAATAGGTGCTAAAATTAATATCGACCTCAAAAAAAGTAATGAGTTTCGTGTCGTTGGTAAATACAAAAATCTTTGTGTTTATATCGAACCAACCTTTGTCCGTATTGAGGGTAGCTTCCCTAAATACTACTATGGTACTAATTTAAAGCCTCTATCACATATAGAACTGGGGTTAGCTATTGATAAGTTGAGTGCAGTATTTGGTTTACCATTAAAGCAAGCTGTTATAGGTCGTATTGATATAGCTACTGATGTGGAAGTAGTTAATCCTCCTTGTTCTTATTTTTCTTCCCTAGGTAATTTAGCAAAGTTTGATAGGAATATACGAAGAGGAAGTTTATATTATGAGCAAGGGTGGTGTAAACTATGTTTCTATGATAAGATAGCGGAAGCCAAAAAGCATAACGATTGTCATTTAACGGAAGAACTTTTAAATAAGAATATCCTACGATATGAAATTAGGTATAGGAGAGATCGTCTTAAAAATTATTTCGGGCGTGATATAAAGGTGTGGGAAGTATGTAATGGCTCGATTGACGTTTATTGCGAGTTGGTAGCTAAATCGTTTTTTATTTATAACGATATAGTGAAGATTGGTAATTTGGAGTTCAATTTTGATATGACTATGGCAGGACTTGGGAAGTGGGCTATTTTAAAACAGTATCGGGATGGGACGGATTTGATGAAATTGATAGATAATTGTAGTGAAAAAGGAGATAAGAGGGCTAGACGTATGAAGAGGGAGATTATGAAGTTGCTGAAAGAGAGATATGTACTTGATGAATCGACGGAAGAACTGAAAGAGAAGATATTTGATGCTGTTTGTGAATTAATTGACTAATAAACTGATAAACTGATAAGATTTGACCTGACACTAACCAAAAGACTAAAATCCAAACGTTATGCACGTTTGTCTTTCCCCCTTTTGTTTATTGTTCAGGTCAAATCTTATATATAACTCCTCTATTGGAAGCGTGTTGCCACTTTTGTCTTTAAAAGGTATAATTTACTCGGTATGGAAATAAAATGGCTAAAACCGCCTTAAAACGAGCCTCTGTGATTAAGTATGTGATGAGGTTGTTGTTGGGGTATCGATGGACTATATAGGGTTCGTTCTTAATTCGTTTTATGGATTTGGAAGAATCTACTCTATGTGAAGATATCTTCTAGTAATGTAGCTCTGTAATGGCGAGAAATCTTTGCTTTTGTCCATGGATTTGTTATATTTGCATTGTCAAAAGATGATAGTTTTGCAAGGAGGGATGGGGAAATGAGCGAAGATATTAGTAAGCTAATATTAGACCTGCCAATGTAGACCGGATATCCCAATTTACAATTTACTCTTAAATAGATCAGATATTATCACTAATTACGCAAAGAAATATGAGTAAGATGACAGAAGAAGTTATCTTGGCGATAGCCAAGAAACTCGCAGGAAGCACGGGCAAGGGGTTTAGATTCATACCACAAAAAGACTACAAGGGTTATCACGTTGTGTGGGAGGCTCCACGGCCTCCCTACTACTATATTTGTGGTGGGATACATTATATTCTTGTAGATGAAAAAGGGGAAGCCCGGTATGCTGATTATTATGAGGCTTGTGAAATTCTAGCTGAAAATAGTACTGATGATGATAACGACGATGATGATTATGACGATGGTGTGGAGTATATAGAATTACCCGGCTTGTGTAATGGGCAAAATACACTTTTGGATGGGGAAGAGGACTAGTAGAATTACCACCTATGTAAGTTGACATCCTAGTTTGTAATCTGCTTTTTACATTTATTGTTCAGGTCAAATCTTATATATAACTCCTCTATTAGAGGCGTATTGCCACTTTCATTCTTCAAAGGGATAATTTACTCGGTAAGGGAATAAAATGGCTAAAACGCTTTAATACGAACTTTTGTGTTTGAATCTGTGCTGAAGCTAATTGTGAGGTCTCAATAGCAAAAGTGATAAAAAGGACATAGGAAGCCTCATCGAAGCCTCCCTCTAAATGTTGTCTAGTGGCGTATTACTGCTACTTTCCAATTCTTCTGATTGACTGCGTATCAGCAATTCATGTTGTTCGTTGCTATCTGCATAACGGACGTTTCCTAATATAAATAGGAAGTCCGACATTTGCATATTCGTCAATTCCTTTTGGAAAAGCCCAAAAGACGGTATTGTCTTTCCAATTGTCTAACGGTATAAGTTCAAATTCGTCACTGTCTTTAAGGTCAGGGAACTTTCTGACTATTGCTTCTACATTCTTGTCCATAATTGTTGTTGGGTATAAATGTTTTTATTACTGGACTATGTCTTTTATCCATTCCAAAGCGTTGTCGTTTGCTTCAAAAACAAATTCTTGCCCTTTGGCTGCGGAAATAAAACAGTCCTCTTTCCAAGAATTTGCGTTATAACTTATTGGAATTTGCCGGAAAAAATCGGGTAAATTCCATACTCTCCTGCTGCATTTTTCCTTAGTAAGTACAAGCCTGTTTGAAAATTGCAAACATCCGGCTCCGGGTAGTTGAGGTAAAAATGAAAGTTTGGAAGAAGCCGTATAAATGACATTTGGACTGTTCCACCTTTCCATTTTTGCATGTGGGTGTCCGTTTAACCATGCGGGGATATTGGTAGGAGTGTCAATGATTTCTCCTATTTGAAGATAGCCGTATATAACATGCCAATCCGGAGCGTCTTTTTTATAACGTAATTGTCCGGCAATATACTCCGTTTGCCTAAACCAACCAAAGAATAAAAACAAGTCACCGATTCCCACCCCCTGTTTTTGCAGGTGTCGTAATGCGGTCTTTTCCTGTCCGAATGTAGGCTTCCACCTTGTTGGTCTATCCTTTATTGCCCCTCTGATATCGGGGTCTAAATGGCAGTTATATTCTTCTTTTATTTTGTTGTTGGGGCTTAAAGTATGGATGATATCGTAATATGAACTATTGCCATAGTATAAATCTCTATACTTTGTTTCCATATCTGTTTTTGAGGGTATCGGCAATGACAGTAATGTCCCGTCCGGTAATATTGGGCTAGGCATTCCACCATATTGGGAATCAAATCCCTTTCTACTTAATATAACTCTCATTTGGCGTCAGTGTATTTGCATAGTTCAACATGTTGTTTGACGTAGTTTATAAATTCTGCGGCATCCTTTGTTATTACTCCATAGCTTGTTTGCACTTTAGGAATGTTGGGACGTAACTCAACAGGGATATCCAACGGGGACAAACGACTGAAATAATAAAATTCTTCACAGATAAGAACATATTCCCCTCTCAAATCCTTGTCCATTTTGTCTTTTCCATGGAAATTATTTTCTATCTGTATAAATTCTTTAGGGTTAGTCGGGTTTGGTTTATATATGTTGTCTCCATAACGTTGTATAACTTTAGTATCTTCTGTTTTTGCAGGGCGTTTTTGTTCATACTTTTCCCAGTATTCAGCAAAAGAAAGTTTTTGTGTCACTTTTGCTAAATAGACAAGTTTTTCTTTTCCAACTTCGGTCGGACTGTCCTTTAGTTGTTTTGAAGTCCATCCCGCAATCCAGTTTCCTATTTTGGTGTTGCGACGCATTGCAGGCTTACATGTTGCAAGTGTCAGTACTCCAAATAAAGGGTTTGGAGCAAAACGGTTGTCATGCTTCATTTTATAACTGTACAGTTTGTAATCTGTAGTTTTCATATTTGTCGGTGTTAAGAGTAAATATTGATATTTAGCTTTTATTTCCGACGAATATATCAAATATTATCTTAAAAAACGATATAAATGGGATATTTTTAATTATATTTGTCGTAATT
>ERZ772882.858-NODE-858-length-37140-cov-9.817689_pt1 | contig 37140 bp, 39 predicted proteins | sample MGYA00580576_ERZ772882 | MGnify/ENA primary metagenome ERZ772882 (study PRJEB29015, sample SAMEA2737658) | human gut metagenome | biome: human gut; feature: human-associated habitat; material: faeces | place: China | collected 2012 ... | reverse complement strand
TGCTGGACAGAGCAAGCATTTCCCGGCAGAACGGCTACGTCGAGCCGGACGGCACAATTCGGCTGTACTTCACCCTGGAGCAGGCGCAGACGAAGCTCCACCGCAGCCGTCAGAGCGCCACGCGGATCTTCCGGGAGCTGGAGTACAGCGGCTTGATTGTTCGGCGCAAGCAGGGTTTGGGCAAGCCTGCCCTCATTACGCTGAATTACCCAGCGGATGCCAAACTGATCGTCAAGGAAGAAGTGCCCGATGCGCAGACTTGAGACCGTGTGCAGTGTGCAAACCATCTACATACGCATTGGAAATCACGCATAGATTGAAGCAGCAAATGCTCTGGAAAAGAGGGCAGCGATGGAAGTATTTCTGATTTTTCCTAAGTCACAGCAGGCAAAGCAGGAGCTGGCACAGGAGCTGGCAAAGTTTCAGTCCGAGCAGGTGCTGAAAAATGTCCAGAAGCTGCCCTGTTCCACGGAGCAGAAGCTGGAGCTGGTGGATGCCGCCGTGAAGCATCTGAAAGCGCAGCAATAATACATAGCAAACGGACAGACCGGCATTGAACGCCGGTCTGCTCGTTTTTCATATGCTTCTCGCTGAATTAGGCCCCACAAGGTTCATATAGAGCTGCGCGATTGCTTCAAGCTCCCGCTGAGCGCAAGGTCAGTCACGTTGATAGATCGCCTCCATCCGTTTTCTGGATTCCTCCAGCGTGTAGGCAGTGCGCTGCAAAGCCGGGCGGCCTCTGCTGCCTCCAGCTTTGCGCGCAGCTTCAAGGTTTCCTCACGCTGTTCAGCTTCTTTATGCGCCAGATCAGAGATCATGCCGTAGTTGTTGCGCAGCGCGGTTGAAGATTTAATAATCATGTTTCAGCGTCTCCTGAATGATTCTGTAATAATTCTATCGGACTTATTTGCAGCTTTCAAGGCTCTGCTTGAAATATTTCTCCCACGTGGATTTGAATATCTGCTTGCGGTTTTGCTCCCAATGCTTGAGATTGCCAAGGCTGACGCCTAGCTTGTCCGCATATTGTTTTTGCGTCAGCCCCAGTTTCATTCGGATTGCCTTGATCTGGTTGCCCTGACCATTCCTCAGAAATAGATTGTAGTCATCCAGAAGCGTATCGACCGGCACTTCAAACAGCTCCGCCAGCTTCTCCATATGCTCCTTCGGATAAAAGTCCCGCCCTGCCTCTTCGTAATGGATGTAGGTACTGCGGTCGATGCCCGCATAGTCCGCCGCGTCACGCTGACGAAGTCCTTTTTGATAGCGATACCACCGCAGCTTGTCCGCAATTTCCGTGATCTCAGATGCGTCCGAAAACCGCAGATTGAACTTCTCGGCATCCAAAAACTTATGTGGAAGGACGACCGGGAACTTGAGAATTTGAAGCGGCGCAACTTTTAACGTACCTGCAACATTCGCAGCCAATACATAGCTGCGGACTTTCAGGCGGCAGAACATAGACCATTTTGCCCCAAAAGGTTCATGGTTTTCCACCTCAACCGCCGTTTGTTCCGCTGCGATAGTATAGCATTTTCTACGCAGCGGGCGGCGTAGGTCGCAAGGCGCGCGCCCTTCTCGGGCTTGAAGGTCGAAATGCCCTTGATGAGCCCGATGGTGCCGATGGAGATGAGATCGTCCTGCTCCTCGGACTGGGTGTAGTATTTCTTTAACATGTGGTTCAAAGGCACAAGGAGCTTTTCTCTGCCCCATATCTTCCCTAAATATTAATCCAAAAGATAGTGAAGAAACCCTGTCTGGTAATATGCGGTTCGACAGCTATAATCGTCACTTGGATATATTGTATAACACACATATTCTGTTGCCTACATAAGCAAATGGAGCATGAACGAATCACAAAAGACAATATGAAATGACTCCTGCGCTTGTAAAACGTGGATTTACCTGTCATACTTTTAGCGCAAACTCAAAAGTACCAGACCTACCACATACAAGGAGGAGTCATCATGGCAAGTATGCTTCATAAACCTGTGAAACCGTGCTTAATCTAATCTTTTTCATGCGCGCATAGCTCCTTTGTTTTTTTCAAGAAACTAAGCGTGCAAAAAAAGAATCCCTAAGCCAAAACTTAAGGATTCTAAGGAATTTGAAATTAGGCCGTTCCCGAACCATGCGCGCTACCAACTGCGCTACACCCGGATGTGCAACACGGTTATTATAAGGATTTTTCCGCGCGCTGTCAAGAGCGAGAGCGGGAGATTTTTGAAGAATTTTCTTTTCTCGCGCCGCGCCGCTATTTTACCTCAATTTTACATGACCCGGCTTTTGCATTTTACAGCGCTCCGTTATGCTTTGCGTTGTGGAACGAAGAAAGTCCAAAATCAACATGTGAAATGAGGAATGAAAGATGAAAAAGACACTTGCATTTGTGCTCACCGCCGTGATGAGCCTCTCGCTGCTCGCAGGCTGCGGCAGCAAGACTACTGCCCCCGACAACACCAACAACGACCAGCCGCAGCAGCAGACCGAGGAAAAGCTCAGCGGCAGCGTCTCGACCAACGGCTCGACCTCGATGGAAAAGGTCATCGGCGCGCTGAGCGAGCAGTTCATGGCCGACAACAGCGGCGTGAGCGTCACCTACGATCCCACCGGCTCCGGCGCCGGCATTGAGGCCGCCAGCAACGGCAGCGCGGACATCGGTCTTGCCTCCCGTGCCCTCAAGGACGAGGAGAAGGCCGGCGGCCTGACCGAGACCGTTGTCGCCCTTGACGGCATCGCCGTCATCGTCAATGCGGGCAGCAAAGTCGAGGACCTCTCCGTCGAGCAGATCGCAAAGATCTTCACCGGTGAGATCACCGACTGGAGCGAGGTCGGCGGCGAAGCGGGCAAGATCTCCTGCATCGGCCGTGAGGCCGGCAGCGGCACGCGCGACGGCTTCGAGTCCATCACCGGCACCAAGGACGCCTGCAAGCTCGATCAGGAGCTGACCTCCACCGGCGGCGTCATCGAGGCGGTCGCGGGCAACGCCAATGCCATCGGCTACGCCTCCCTCTCCGCAGTCGAGGGCAAGGACACCGTCAAGGCCGTGACGGTCGGCGGCATCGCCTGCACCGAGGAGACCGTCCTCGACGGCAGCTACGCCATCCAGCGTCCCTTCGTCCTCGTGACGAAGACCGACGCTCCCCTCTCCACCGCTGCGCAGGCCTTCTTTGACTACGCCACCTCCACCGCCGCAAACGACCTCATCAAGGCCGCCGGCGCGGTGCCGGTCGCAAAGTAAGCACCATGGCGGCTGCATACATCTCTCCGGCGGCAGAGGGCGCAAAGCCCTCCGCCGCCTGGCCGCGTCACAGCGGCGTGCGCAAGACGCTGGAGAACCTCATCCACCTCATTTTCCTGCTCTGCGGCGTGGTCGCCGTAGCGTTTGTACTGTTCATCAGCGTGTACCTGATCCTCTCGGGTATTCCCGCCATCCGCGAGATCGGACTCGGAAAATTCCTCTTCGGCAAGGTCTGGGACCCGACAAACACCACCACGGGCGCACAGTACGGCATCCTCGCCTTCATTCTCACGAGCATCTACGGCACGGCGGGCGCTATCCTCATCGGCGTGCCGGTGGGACTTCTGACCGCCGTGTTCCTCGCCCGCGTCGCTCCGCCAAGGCTTGCGGCGGTCATCCGCACGGCGGTGCAGCTGCTTGCGGGCATCCCCTCGGTGGTCTACGGTCTGGTCGGCATGATCGTGCTCGTGCCCGCCATCCAGCGGACCTTTTCCCTCAGCTCGGGCGCGTGCCTGCTCGCCGCCGTCATCGTGCTGGCCATCATGATCCTGCCGTCCATCATCAATGTATCGGAAACGGCGCTGCGCGCCGTGCCGCATGAATATGAGGAGGCCTCGCTCGCGCTCGGCGCGACGGAGATGGAAACGAGCTTCCGCGTCGTTCTGCCCGCCGCGCGCAGCGGCGTGGCGACGGCTGTGGTGCTCGGCGTGGGACGCGCCATCGGCGAGGCCATGGCCATCATTATGGTCGCGGGCAACGTCTCCAATATGCCCGGACTCTTTACCCCCGTGCGCTTCCTCACCACCGGCATCGTCTCCGGCATGGCCTATGCCGCTGTCGGCAGCCTGTATCAGCAGGCGCTCTACTCCATCGCGCTGGTGCTGTTTTTGTTCATCATGCTCATCAACGTGGTGCTCAACCGCTTCATCAAAAAGCGGAGGGAGGACTGAAAATGGAACGAAAGCTTTCTCCGCGCCGCCGCGCCTATGATCTTGCCATGCGCTCTCTTGTCTGGCTGTGCGCCGGCCTGACCTGCGCGCTGCTCCTTTTCCTCATCGGCTTTATCTTCTATCGCGGCTTCCCCGGCGTAACGTGGGATTTCCTCTCCGGCACAAGCAGCTACATCAAGGACACCATCGGCATCCTGCCGAACATCCTCAATACGCTCTACATCGTTCTCCTCTCCATGGCGCTCGTTCTGCCGCTCGGCGTGGGCGCCGCCATCTATCTCACCGAGTACGCCGCGAACCGCAGGGTCGTCGAGCTCATTGAATTTGCCACCGAGACGCTCACCGGCATCCCGTCCATCATCTTCGGCCTCGTCGGTATGCTCTTTTTCGTGCAGAAAATGGATCTGCAGGCGGGTGTGCTCGCAGGCAGCCTGACGCTCGTCGTGATGATCCTGCCCACCATCGTGCGCACGACGCAGGAGAGCCTGAAGACCGTGCCGCAGTCCTACCGCGAGGGTGCGCTGGCGCTCGGTGCGGGCAAGTGGCGCATGGTGCGCACGGTCGTTCTGCCGAACGCCGTGGACGGCATCGTGACCGGCTGCATCCTGGCGGTCGGGCGCATCGTGGGCGAGAGCGCGGCGCTGCTCTACACCGCGGGCTTCGGACTGGTGCTCAATGACTTTGTCACCGCGCTGCACTCGTCCTCCGCCACGCTGACGGTCGCGCTCTATGTCTACGCCAACGACCGCGGGCGCACGGACGTCGCCTTTTCCATCGCAAGCGTGCTGATGCTGCTCACGCTCGTCATCAATCTCACCGCGGCGCTCACCGGCCGCAAGCTCAAAAAGAACGGAGGGACACAGTAAAATGTCTGACGCTCCCATCATCGAAGCAAAGGGCCTGAACCTCTGGTACGGGCCGAACCACGCGCTCAAGGATATTTCCGTCGCCATTCCCGCGCACGAGATCACGGCCTTTATCGGCCCGTCCGGCTGCGGCAAATCGACCTTCCTGCGCACGCTCGACCGCATGAACGACCTCATCCCCAATGTGAAGATCACCGGCGAGGTGGACTTCAACGGCGAGAACATCTACGCGCCGAGCGTCGATGTGACCTGGCTGCGCAGCCGCATCGGCATGGTCTTTCAGAAGGCCAACCCCTTCCCCATGAGCATTTATGACAACATCGCCTACGGTCCCCGCACGCACGGCGTGCGCAATCGCGCGAAGCTCGACGAGATCGTGGAGCGCTCACTGCGCTCCGCCGCCATCTGGGACGAGGTGAAGGACAGGCTCAAAAAGAGCGCGCTCGGCCTTTCCGGCGGGCAGCAGCAGAGGCTCTGCATTGCCCGTGCGCTTGCCGTCGAGCCGGAGGTGCTGCTCATGGACGAGTCCACGAGCGCGCTCGACCCCATCTCGACGTCAAAGATCGAAGACCTTGCGTGCGAGCTCAAGGACCGCTACACCGTCGTCATGGTGACGCACAATATGCAGCAGGCGGCGCGCATTTCGGACAACACCGCCTTCTTCCTGCTCGGCGAGCTGGTGGAGTTCGGCAAGACGGAGCAGGTCTTTTCCACGCCCGCCGACAAGCGGACGGAGGACTACATCACAGGGAGGTTCGGCTGATGCGAAACAAATTTGATGAGCAGCTCTCGCGGCTCAATCACGAAATGATCGAAATGGGCGCGCTGTGCGAGGAGGTCATCGCGCTCGCCAGCCGTGCGCTGACCGAAAACGACAAGAGTCTTGCCGCGAGGGTCGCGCCGCTCGGCAGCGAGATCGACCGGAAGGAGCGCGACATCGAAAACCTCTGCCTCAAGCTGCTGCTTCAGCAGCAGCCGGTCGCGCGCGACCTGCGCCAGATCTCCGCGGCGCTCAAGATGATCACGGACATGGAGCGCATCGGCGATCAGGCCGAGGGCATCGCCGAGATCATCAGCTTTCTCCACGGCCATCAGGCCGAGGACAACGACCTCCTGCGCGAGATGGCGAAGGCCGCCATCCGCATGGTGACGGAAAGCGTTGACGCGTATGTAAAATGTGATACAATGTTAGCGGAGCAGATCATCGCGGAGGATGACACCGTGGACGGCTACTTCACGCAGGTCAAGGAGCGTCTGATCGGCAAGATCGCGCAGGACCCCGCGGACGGCGAATACGCGCTCGACCTGCTGATGATCGCAAAATATTTTGAACGCATCGGAGACCACGCGACGAACATCGCCGAGTGGGTCATTTTCTCCGTCACCGGCGTTCACAAGGGGGGATAAGGATGATCTGGTGCGTGGAGGACGATGCGAGCATCCGCGACATTGAGGTGTACGCGCTCACATCCACCGGCTTTGAGGCCCGGGGCTTCGCCGACGGCGACACGTTCTGGGACGCCCTGCAAAAGGAAACGCCGCCCGAGCTGGTCGTGCTCGACGTGATGCTCCCCGGCACGGACGGCATCGAGCTGCTGCGCCGGCTGCGCGCGAGCGCGCGCTTTGCCGAGCTCCCCGTCGTGATGGCAACCGCCAAGGGCGCGGAGTACGATAAGATCCAGGGGCTCGACCTCGGCGCGGACTACTACCTCACGAAGCCCTTCGGCGTGATGGAGTTTGTCTCCTGCGTCAAGGCGGTGCTGCGCCGCAGCCGTCCGAAAACGGCGCAGGCGCTTCTGCGCAGCGGCACGCTCACGCTCGATCCCGCCGAGCACATCGTCACGGCGGACGGCGCGCGCGTGGAGCTGACGTACAAGGAATTTGAGCTGCTGCGGCTCTTCCTCTCCCACCCCGGCATGGCCTTCACGCGGGATCAGCTGATGGAAAAGGTCTGGGGCGTGGATTACTGCGGCGAGACGCGCACGGTGGATATGCACATCCGCACCCTGCGCCAGAAGCTCGGTGAAAACGGCGAGCACATCGAGACTGTGCGCGGTGTGGGCTACCGATGGGAGGCGGAGAAGAATTGACCAAAAAGATCTTCCGCTCCATTCTCACCGTCGGCGTCGCGGTGCTCGCGTGCAGCCTGCTGCTCGTCATGGGCTGCTTCTACGGCTTCTACGAGGGGATGCAGGAGCACCAGCTCGGCGACGAGCTGCGCATCGCCGCAGCAGCCGTGGAGACCAACGGCTCGACCTATCTGGAGAAAATCAAGTCCGACCGTTTCCGCGTCACCTGGATCGCCTCCGACGGCACGGTGCTCTACGACACGCAGGCGGACGCCGCGCAGATGGAGAACCATCTTGAGCGAGAGGAGGTTCGCGAGGCGCTGGAGACCGGCACGGGCAGCTCGAGCCGCTACAGCGCGACGCTGCTGCAAAAGACCGTTTACAGCGCGAGCCGCCTCACGGACGGCACCGTGCTGCGCCTGTCCGCCAGCCGCGCCACGATGGGCGCGCTGCTGCTCGGAGCGTTCCAGCCCATTCTGCTCGTCGTGATCGTGCTGCTCGTGCTCTCGAGCCTGCTCGCGAGCCGTCTGGCCAAGCGCATCGTCGAGCCGCTCAACGCGCTCGACCTCGAGCATCCGCTGGAAAACGACGCCTATGAGGAGCTCTCTCCGCTCCTGCGGCGCATCGACCGCCAGCGCAGACAGATCGACGCCCAGCTCGCCGAGCTGCGGCAGAAAACGGACGAATTCACACAGATCACCGCCGGCATGAACGAGGGGCTCGTGCTGCTCGACGAAAAGGGCGCGGTGCTGAACATCAATCCCGCCGCGCAGACGCTCTTCGGCGTGACGGGCGCGTGCGTCGGGCAGGATTTCCTGACCGTGGATCGTGAGCACTCCATGAGCCTCGCGCTCCGCACGGCGATGACCGACGGGCACAGCGAGGTCCGCGCCGAGCGCGGCGGGCGCGAGTACCAGTTCGACCTCAGCCGCATCGAGTCCGACGGCAAGGTGGTCGGCGCGGTGCTGCTGGCCTTCGACATGACCGCGCAGACCTTCGCCGAGCGCAGCCGCCGCGAGTTCACGGCGAACGTCTCGCACGAGCTGAAAACGCCGCTCCAGGGCATCATCGGCAGCGCCGAGCTGCTGGAGAACGGCATGGTCAAGCCGGAGGATATGCCCCGCTTCGTCGGTCACATCCGCGCCGAGGCGCAGCGTCTCGTGACGCTCATCGGCGACATCATCCGCCTCTCCGAGCTGGACGAGGGCGGCGAGCTGCCGACCGAAACGGTCGACCTTCTCCCACTCGCGCAGGAGGCCGCGGAAAATCTCCGCGCCGCGGCGGAGGCAAAGGGCGTGACCGTCACCGTCTCGGGCGAGAACGCTCCGGTCACCGGCGTGCGGCGGCTCCTCTATGAGATCGTCTACAACCTCTGCGACAACGCGATCAAGTACAACGCGGACGGCGGCAGCGTGGATGTGCGCGTCGGCGCCGAGGGCGGCAGCGCCTGTCTCACCGTGCGCGACACGGGCATCGGCATCCCGCCGGAGCATCAAAGCCGCATCTTCGAGCGCTTCTACCGCGTGGACAAGAGCCACTCCAAGGCGAGCGGCGGCACGGGTCTGGGACTGTCCATCGTCAAGCACGCCGTGGCGTACCACCATGGCACGATCGCGCTCAAAAGCGAGGTCGGCAAGGGCACGGAGATCACCGTCCGCTTCCCGCAGGAAAAATAAAGGCAGCAAAACGGGAAAGAGCCGACGCTCTTTCCCGTTTTTGTTCCTTTCATCCCTGTCATGCGGCACAAAGATCACGGCGTGAAACTGTCTCTTTTCACGAAATCGGTGCGGCGGACACCGGCAAGCCTTGTACCGGCTTTCGCGCTGTGATAGGATAAAGTCATCCAAAACCACCCGCGGCGGCTACTCCACCCAATAGCCGCCGTGAGGAACATGAAAGGATCGTTCCCGCCCTGACCGGCGGTGCGGCAGTGTGGAGACCTGCCGTAAAGCGCCCGAACGGCGCGAGGCCCTGCGCGCGGAGGCGGCAGAGCCGCGGTCAGAGAATATGGCAGAGGTCATTCTGAAAAACATCAAGAAGGTCTACCCCAACAGCGAGCCGAAAAAGAAGAACAGGGACAGCGGCGAGAAGAAGCACAACCTGCAGATCACCGACGAGGGCGTGGTCGCCGTGCAGGAATTCAACCTCGACATTGCTGACCGCGAGTTCATCGTCCTCGTCGGCCCGTCGGGCTGCGGCAAGTCCACCACGCTGCGCATGGTGGCGGGTCTGGAGGAGATCAGCGCGGGCGAGCTGTACATCGACGGCAAGCTGATGAACGACGTGGCCCCCAAGGACCGCGACATCGCGATGGTCTTCCAGAACTATGCGCTCTACCCGCACATGACGGTGTATGAGAACATGGCGTTCTCGCTCAAGCTCAAGAAGGTGCCCAAGGACGAGATCGACCGCAAGGTGCGCGAGGCCGCGGAGATCCTGGACATCACCCAGTACCTCGACCGCAAGCCCAAGGCGCTCTCCGGCGGTCAGCGCCAGCGCGTCGCCATCGGCCGCGCCATCGTGCGCGACCCGAAGGTGTTCCTGATGGACGAGCCGCTGTCGAACCTTGACGCGAAGCTGCGCAACCAGATGCGCGCGGAGATCATCAAGCTGCGCGAGAAGATCGACACGACCTTTATCTATGTCACGCACGATCAGGTCGAGGCCATGACGCTCGGCGACCGCATCGTCATCATGCGCGACGGCTTCATTCAGCAGATCGGCACACCGCAGGAGGTGTTCAACCACCCCGCGAATCTGTTCGTCGCCGGCTTCATCGGCACGCCGCAGATGAACTTCTTCGAGGACTGCCGGCTTACCAAGAACGGCGATGCCTACTCCGTCACCGTCATGGGCCACACGCTGCCGCTGACGGCGGAGCAGAACGCGAAGCTCGCCGCGGCGGGCGCGGAGAGCCGTACCGTGACCGTCGGCGTGCGTCCGGTCCACGTCACCGTCGGCGGCGAGGGCATCGACGCGCAGATCGACGTGAGCGAGCTGATGGGTAGCGAGCTGCACCTGCACATGACCGCCGGCGGCAAGGACGTGGTGGCCGTGGTGCAGACCGCGAACCTCGACCCCAATGCCTACGCCCGCCACACGGCGGTGAGGTTCAGCTTTGAGCCGCGGCTCATCCACCTCTTCGCCCCCGAGACGGAGAAAAACCTCATCTGATTTTCCGATGATATTCATCGGTGTGCCCGTTCCAAAAGGAACGGGCACTTTTTTTGTCACCGCTTGTCGCCGGGCCGGAAGAGCAACGCCATCACGACCGCAAAGCAGACCGCCGCGGCGATGCCGCCCGCAGTGGCGGAGAGCCCGCCGGTCATCACGCCGAGCCAACCCTGCTCGGCGACGGCCTTCTTCACGCCGCTCGCAAGCGAGTAGCCAAAGCCCGTGAGCGGCACGGTCGCGCCCGCGCCGCCCCATTCGACGATGGGCTCGTAGATGCCGACGGCCGTGAGCAGCACGCCCGCGACGACGTAGCCCGTCAGGATACGGGCCGGCGTGAGCGGCGTTTTGTCAATGAGGATCTGTCCCACGGCGCAGAGAATGCCGCCGCAGAGAAAGGCGTTGAGATAGTCCATCAGCTTTCCTCCCCGATGTTTTCCAGAATGACGGCGTGGCACACGCCCGGGATGCTCTCGCCCTGCATGGTGGAGGTCGGCGAGAGCAGCGCGCCCGTCGGCGCGAAGACGATCCTGTTCCACTTGCCCTCGCGCATCCCGCGCAGAAGATAGCCGTTGAGCACGGCGGCGGAGCAGCCGCAGCCGCTGCCGCCCATGTGCATATCCTGCCGCTCCAGATCGTAGAGCAGCAGCCCGCAGTCCTTGTAGTTCTTCGTCATGTCCACGCCGTCGCGCGCAAAGAGGTCCGTGACGACCTCGTGCCCGAGCCGGCCGAGATCGCCGGTGACGATGAGATCGTAGTCCGCGGGTGAGGTCCGCGTGTCGGAAAAGAGCGCGCGGAGCGTGTCATACGCCGCGGGCGCCATCGCCGCGCCCATGTTGTTCGCGTCCGTGATGCCGCGGTCCACGATCCTCCCGATGGCCGCGTGCGTGACGGCAGGGCCCCTTCCCTCGTTCGACAGGATGCAGCAGCCCGCCGCCGTAGCCGTCCATTGGGCGGTCGGCGTGCGCTGCGAGCCGTAGGGCACGGGCATCCGGTACTGCCGCTCGGCGGTGCAGAAGTGCGAGGAGGTCATCGCCGCAGCGCGGCGGGCAAAGCCGCCGTCGATGCTCATGGCGGCAAGTGCCAGGCTCTCCCCCATCGTCGAGCACGCGCCGTACACGCCGCACAGCGGCACGCCGAACTCCCGCAGGGCGAAGGAGGTGCCGATGCACTGGTTCAGAAGGTCACCGGCAAAGATGAGGTCCAGCTCCTCCGGCCTGCGCGTCGCCTTCTCCAGCGCGCGGGAAAGCACGCGCTTCTGCATACAGGCTTCGCCCTTCTCCCAGGTCTTTTCGCCGAAGAGGGAATCCTCGCTCAGCTCGTCAAAATAGTCCGCCAGCGGGCCCTGTCCCTCCAGCTTCGCGCCGATGTTGGTAAAGCTCTCCACGCGCGGCGGACGTGAAAAGCGCAGCGTCTGTGCGCCGATCCGTTTGGTCTCCATACCATTTCCCCTTGTGCTTGTAGTTTGTCTTAGTATGCCAAGGCCGGGAAATTTTATGAATTTCAGGTAAAACAAAGAGGGATGCGCCGTGCGTACCGGCACATCCCTCTTTGCAGAGGAGGCAGATATTTCAGGTCTGATAGCTGCGCAGGAAGCGCCGCGTGCGCTCCTGCGCCGGGTCGCCGAGCACCCGCTCGGGATCGCCCTGCTCGACGATGACGCCGCCGTCCATGAAGATCACGCGGTCGCTCACGGCGCGGGCAAAGGCCATCTCGTGCGTGACGATGACCATGGTCATTTTTTCCTCCGCGAGATCACGGATGACCTTGAGCACCTCGCCGGTCAGCTCGGGGTCGAGCGCGCTGGTCGGCTCGTCAAAAAAGAGGATGTCGGGCCGCAGCGCCAGCGCGCGGGCGATGGCGACGCGCTGCTGCTGTCCGCCGGAGAGCTGGCAGGGATAGGCGTCCGCCTTGTCCGCAAGCCCCATCTTCTCAAGCAGGGAGAGCGCCAGCTCCCGCACCTCGCCGCGCTCGCGCCTCTGCACAGTGAGCGGCGCGTCCGTCACGTTTTTGAGCACCGTGTAGTGCGGGAAAAGGTTAAACTGCTGGAACACCAGCCCGAAGCGGCTTTTGATCCGCCGCAGCGCGGCCTTGTCCGCATAGACGCTCTTTCCTTCCGCGTCCATCGTCGCGGCGAAGTCGTTCCCGTAGGCGAGCGAGCCGCCGTCCATCGTTTCAAGCAGCGTCGCGCAGCGCAGGAGCGTCGATTTGCCGCTGCCGCTGGGGCCGATGACCGAGACGGCCTCGCCCTCACCCACGGTAAGGGAAATGCCCTTGAGCACCTCCAGCGAGCCGAAGGACTTGCGGACGTCCTGCATGGTCAATACGTTCATGTCCGGTCCCTCCCTCACTGGTAGTAGGCGAGCGAGCGCTCCGCGCGCTCCATCGCAAAGGCAACGATGTAGTTGAAGACGTAGTAAAAGAGTCCTGCCGCCGCGAGCGCCAGCATACCGGGCGTATTGGGCGAGGCGACGATCTGCTTGGCGCGGGTGAACATCTCCACCGTGCCGATGACGGAGGCGAGCGAGGTGTCCTTCACGAGCGTGATGACCTCGTTCGTCACGGGCGGCAGCACGCGCCGGATCATCTGGGGAAGAAGGATGCACCCGAAGATCTGCCCGCCTGTGTAGCCGAGCACCTGCGCCGCCTCGAACTGCCCGACTGGGATGGACTCGTAGCCCGCGCGGTAGATCTCCGCGAAGTAGGCCGCGTAGTTGATGACGAAGCCGACGATGACCGCGCCGAAGCGCCAGTTGCCCGGCGGCGTGAAGTCGAAGAGCAGGAACGGGCCGTAGTAGACGACCATGAGCTGGAGCATCAGGGGCGTGCCGCGCATGACGGAGATGAACAGCTTCACGAGCCAGCGCAGCGGGGCCACGCGGCTGCGCCGGCTGAACATCACAAGAAGCCCGAGCGGCAGCGAGCCGAGCAGCGTTAAGGTAAAAATTTCCAGCGATTTCCCGAAGCCCTGCACCAGCAGGGTCAGCATGGCGGAAACGGTCATGTTACTGGATGAGGCAGAGGCTGTCGATCACAAGGCCCTGATCGACGTACTTCTCCGCGATGGAGAGCATCGTGCCGTCCTCGGCCATTTTGAGGAGCTCGGCGTTCACGGCGTCGCGCAGCTCGGTGTTGCCCTTGAGGAAGCCGATGGCGTACTGCTCGGTGGAGATGGGCTCATCCAGGATCACATAGTCGCCCTCGTTGCTGGCGATCTGGAACTTGGCAACGCCGAGGTCGGCGGCGATGGCGTCCACGCTGCCCTGCTTGAGCTCCATGAAGCCGGTATTATAGTCCGCCAGCTCCACAACCTCCTTGAGGGAGGACTTGAGCGACTCGTTGGCGTTGATAGCGTCCACGGCAGAGGAAGCGGCCTGCGCCATCACGCTCTTGCCGGCAAGGTCGGCGAGGGAGGAAATGCCGCTGTCGGCCTTGACGACCATGACGATGGAGTTATCGACGTAGGGGTCGGACCAGGTGTAGTCGTTCTCGCGTCCGGTGTAGGTGAAGCCGTTCCAGATGCAGTTGATGGTGCCGGCGGCGAGCTCGGCGTCCTTGCTGTCCCATACGATGGGAACGGCCTCGAAGTCCCAGCCGAGGCGGGAGCACAGCTCCTCGGCCATCGCAAGGTCAAAGCCATCGTAGCTGCCGTCGGCGGCGATGAAGCCGAACGGCGGGAACTCGGCGTCGAAGCCGACGATGAGCTTCTGCTTTTCGGCGGTCTGGGTGGTGTCCGGCGTGTCGGCGCCGGTCTGGGGGGTATCGTCCTGCTTGGCGCCGCAGGCGATGAGGGACAGGCTCAGCACGAGGGCGAGCGCAAGAGAGATGAGCTTTTTCATGGTTTGGATTCCTCCGCGTTTCAATTTAGTGTGATGCTATGATAGCACAGCATTTTGTAAATGCAAGCCCTATTTTGCCCGTTCGGAAATCTTTGGCGTACTGACCGAAGCGCCCGCGGAGTTCTCCTTTTATGTTTATGCACTATCACGATGTTGCAGTAGCACGCAAAAGCATTTAAGACACTGTTCCGTCCTGTACCCCGCGCAAAGAAAAAGGATTGGCTTTTTCCTTGTGCCGATGTATAATGGAGACAAATATGAACTTCTTCCGGGAGGATACGATATGAAAGAAGAAATGCGCGCCATCGGCTACCTGTGCCCAAGGTGCAGAAAGCCCGTTATGCAGCAGCGCTCCCGCTTCGCCCTCGCCGCCTCGGGCGCGATCGTGCAGTGCGAATGCGGCAAGAGCGAGCTGCAGATCGACTTCGACGGCGAAAAATTCCGCATCAGCGTGCCCTGCGGCGTGTGCGGCGGCGAGCATCTGGCGGAGTGCAGCGCGGAGCGGCTCCTCGACGGCGAGGGCATCGGCCTTGCCTGCCCCGAGACCTCCGAGCTGTGCTGCTTCATCGGCGAGGAATACGCCGTCGAGCGTGCGCTCGCACAGCTGCAGATCACGGCGGAAAAGCAGTCCGCGCAGGGCGACGCGCCCGAGGCCTTCACCGACACGGTCATCATGTACGAGGTGCTGAGCGAATTAAAGGAGATCGCCGCGCGCCCGCGCGGCATCACCTGCGCCTGCGGCAGCGAGCGCTACCGTATGCAGGTGCGTCCCGCCGCCGTCGACCTCATCTGCGAGGACTGCGGCGCGAAGCTGCGCATCGGCGCGGCGACGGACGAGGACCTTGACCGCCTGTGCTGCCGCATGACGCTGCAAATTCCCGGGAAGAAGGGGTAAGGGAGCATGGATATCGTCGTCTGCTTTGCGCTCTTTCTCGCGGCGATGCTCTTTTGCCTCGTCAAGGGCTTCTCCCTCGCGTGGGCGCTGCTGTTCGCACTCGTGCTGTTCTTCGCCCTCGGCCTCAGGCGCGGCTACGGCGCAAAGGCGCTTGTCAAAATGGCGTGGAGCAAGATGCCCAAGAGCATGATTGTGCTGCGCATCCTGTTTTTCATCGGTCTGCTCACGGGACTCTGGCGCTCGTGCGGCACCATCGCCTTTTTCATCTACCACGGCATCCGCGTCATCACGCCCTCGCTCTTTATCCTCGTCGCCTTCCTGCTGACGGTGCTGCTCAGCTACGCGCTCGGCACGTCGTTCGGCGTGGCGAGCACGGCGGGCGTGGTGCTCATGGCGCTCGCGCGCTCCGGCGGCGTGAGCGAGGCCGTCACCGCCGGCGTTATCCTCTCCGGCATCTACTTCGGCGACCGCGGCGCGCCGACCTCGTCCTGCGCGAGCCTCGTCGCCGCGCTGACGGAGACCGACCTCTACGGCAACGTCAGGCGGATGTTCCAGACCGCCGCGCTGCCCTACGCGCTCTGCCTGATCGCCTACACCGTGCTCTCCTTCCGCAACCCCATCGTCACGGTCGATGAGACCATGCTGGACGCCCTCGCCGAGAGCTTTGTCATCTCCCCGTGGGCGCTCGTGCCCGCGCTCATCATGCTCATCCTGCCGCTCCTCCGCGTGCCCATCCGCCGCGCCATGGCGATCTCCGCCGCCGTGGCCTTCGTCATCACCGTCACGGTGCAGGGCGGCAGCGTGGCTGACGCGCTCCGGATCATGGTCGTCGGCTATCACCCGACCGAGGGGCTGCTGGCCTCCGTCGTCTCCGGCGGCGGGCTGGTGAGTATGCTCACGCCGTTTCTGATGATCCCGCTCGCCGCGCTCTACACCGGCATTTTAGAGGGCACGGGCGCGCTCACGCAGGCGCAGAGCGTTCTGGAGCGGTCCGCCGAGCGCATCGGGCGCTTCCCGACGATGATCCTGCTGAGCCTCCTCGCCGCGATGGTGCTGTGCAACCAGACCATCGTTGTGATGATGGAGCATCAGCTCATCGGCGCGGTCTACGCCAAGGACGGCGCGGAGCACGAGGAGCTGGCGATGGATATCGCCAACTCCGGCGTCACCATCGCGGGATTGATCCCGTGGTGCATCGCCTGCGCCGTGCCGCTGAGTATGCTCGGCGTCGGCGTTGAGGCCCTGCCCTACGCCTGCCTGCTCTATCTCATTCCGTTCTGCTACCTCTTCACCAAGCGCTTTTTCTTCCCCGCGAAATCCAAAGGAAGCGAGACACCGGTATGATCTCTCTGTTGGCCAAAAAATTCATCAAAAACCGCGAGGACGTCACCTCGCCTGCCGTGCGGCAGGCCTACGGGATGCTCTGCGGCATCGTGGGCATCGGCTTCAATGTGCTGCTCTTCGCGCTCAAGCTGCTCGCCGGCACGCTCTCCGGCTCCATCGCCATCACGGCGGACGCCTTCAACAACCTCTCCGACGCGGGCGCGAGCATCGTGACGCTGCTCGGCTTCAAGCTCGCGGGACAGAAGCCCGACCCCGAGCATCCCTTCGGCCACGGGCGGCTGGAGTACATCTCGGGCTTGATCGTCTCCATGGTCATTCTCCTCATGGGCATCGAGCTTGCCAAGAGCGCGGTGGAGAAGATCCTGCACCCCGAGGCGGTGGAGTTCACGCTCCTCACCGGCGGCATCCTGCTCGCCTCCATCCTCGTCAAGCTCTACATGTACCTCTATAACCGCGCAGTCGGCAAGAAGATCGGCTCCGCCGCGATGGAGGCGACCGCGATGGACAGTCTCTCCGACTGCGCGGCGACCGCCGCCGTCCTCGCCGCAACGCTCATCGGGCACTTCACCTCGCTTCAGATCGACGGCTGGTGCGGTATCGTCGTCGCGGCGCTCGTGCTCTGGGCGGGCATTCAGGCCGCGCGGGACACCATCTCTCCCCTGCTCGGTCAGCCGCCCGCGCCGGAATTTGTCCAAAGGATCGAGGAGATCGTTCTCTCCTCTCCCGTCGTGCAGGGCATCCATGACCTCATCGTGCACGACTACGGCCCCGGCCGCGTGATGATCTCGCTCCACGCCGAGGTCCCCGCGCACGGCGACATCATGGCGCTGCACGACGAGATCGACAACATCGAGCAGCGGCTCCGCCGCGAGCTCGGCTGCGCCGCCACCATCCACATGGACCCCATCGTGACCGACGATAAGCTCACCGCCGAAACGCGCGAGCGCGTAGCGCAGCTCGTGCGCGGCATCGACGAGCACATCACCATCCACGATTTCCGCATGGTCACCGGCCCCACGCACACCAACGTCATTTTCGACGCGGTGGTGCCGTTCAAATTTCGCCTGAGCGACCATGAGGTCGAGCAGGAGATCCAGGCCGCCGTGAAGCGGCTCGACAGCAGCTATTTTGCCGTCGTGCAGATCGACAGAGACTACACCAAGTAAAGGAGCAGACGCCATGACAGAGGAGATCCGAAAGCTCAAGGAGATCATCGACGGCAGCGACAACATCGTCTTCTTCGGCGGAGCAGGCGTCTCGACCGAGAGCGGCATCCCCGACTTCCGCAGCGTGGACGGACTCTACCACCAGCAGTGGAGCGACCCGCCCGAAACGATCCTGAGCCACACCTACTACGAGCGCTATCCCGAGAAATTCTTCGCCTTCTACCGCGCAAAGCTCCTCTGCCCCGACGCGAAGCCCAACGCCGCGCATCGTAAGCTTGCCGAGTGGGAGCGCGCGGGCAAGCTGAAGGCCGTCATCACGCAGAACATCGACGGACTCCATCAGGCCGCCGGCAGCAAGGAGGTCCTTGAGCTCCACGGCAGCACCCTGCGCAATTACTGCGAGAGGTGCGGCAAATTCTACGGCGTGGAGGCGATCGCGCACTCCGCCGGCGTGCCGACGTGCTCCTGCGGCGGGCGCATCAAGCCCGACGTCGTGCTCTACGAGGAGGGGCTCAACGAGGATACGCTCTACAAGGCCGTGCGCTATATCGCCGAGGCCGACGTGCTCATCATCGCCGGCACCTCGCTCGCGGTCTACCCCGCGGCAGGACTGGTAAACTACTACCGCGGCCACAAGCTCGTCGTCATCAACAAGACGCCGCTGGGCGATAAGACCCGCGCGGATCTGGTCATCACGGGCGCGGTCGGCGAGACGCTCGCGCAGGTATAAGCCCATCTTTTGGCGGCAGGAAAAAGCAACACAAAAACTTTTTCTTTTCCCGCAAAAAAAGGTTGACATTTGGCGTACAACAGGCTTATAATAGCGGAGCGGTCGTTTGAAAGACTGATGAAAATGCGGGTGTGCTGGAATTGGCAGACAGGCTAGCTTGAGGTGCTAGTGTTCGTATGGACGTGCGGGTTCAAGTCCCGCCATCCGCACCATCTTTTCTTCTGAGACTGCTTACGCGCGAGTGGTGGAATTGGCAGACTCGCTAGATTCAGGTTCTAGTGTCCTTCACGGACGTGCGGGTTCAAGTCCCGCCTCGCGCACCATGATTGATCCTTGAAAGCATTGAGCTTTCAAGGATTTTTTTCGTTTCTTATCCGCCTCTACCCTTATTTTTACCCTTTATACCTTGGTCACACTATGGATATTATGTATGTACTCCGTGCGTATTATCGGTCAGCATCCACTTGACTTGCCCAATCCGCCGCCGTATAATCAGGACAAATTTCAACTGCAAAGGAGCAAGCGCATGAATAAGGCCAACACTCCGTTCCGTTACGACTACGTCGGCAGCTTCCTGCGCCCCGCGGCACTCAAGCAGGCGCGCGCCGACTTTCAGAGCGGCAGGATCGACGCCGCAGCGCTCAAAGCCGTGGAGGACGACGCCATCCGCGATCTCGTCGCCAAGCAGAAAGCGGCGGGTTACCACGTCATCACCGATGGTGAGTTCCGCCGCGCAACTTGGCACCTCGATTTCATGTGGGGCTTCCACGGCGTCGGCCACACACCGACCAAGACCGGACTTCCGTTCCAGGGCGAGGCCGCGATGCTTGACGACACCTATCTTACAGGAAAGGTGAGCGTGGACGAGCATCCCTTTGTCGAACACTTCCGATTTGTCAAGGCGCTTGAGGACGAGAACACCGTCGCCAAGCTGACCATTCCCGCGCCCGCGCAGTTTTTGGAGCAGATGGTCATGCCCTTTGCCATGGAGAATACAAAGAGATTCTACCCCTCCGTGCAGGAGCTAATGGATGACCTCGCCGCGGGCTACCGCAGGGTCATTGCAGATGTGTACGCCGCAGGCTGCCGCAATCTCCAATTTGACGATTGCAGCTGGGGGATGCTGGTCGATCCGCGCGCCTGCATGATCTTCGACACCGACGCCAAGGGCCTCGAGGAGATTAAGGAGCAGATGCTGACCGTCAACAACATGGCGATCGGCGGTAAGCCGGATGACCTTGTTATCAACACGCATGTCTGCCGCGGCAACTTCCACTCGACCTATGCCAGCTCCGGCGCGTATGACAGCGTGGCGAAAACGCTGCTTGCGCGTGAGAATGTCAATGCCTATTACCTCGAGTTTGACGACGCGCGCAGCGGCGGCTTCGAGCCGTTGGCCTCTGTGAGTGGAGAGAAGAAGGTCGTGCTCGGTCTTGTGACGACCAAACGCCCCGAGCTGGAAAACAAGGACGCGGTCATCGCGCGCATCCACGAGGCGGCAAAGTACCTGCCGCTCGACCGCCTGTGTCTGAGTCCGCAATGCGGCTTCGCCAGCTGCGAGATCGGCAACAAGCTGACAGAGGCGCAGCAGTGGGCCAAGCTCGCGCTGGTCAAGGAGATCGCCGAGGAGGTCTGGGGTTGAGCAAAATACCGTTGGGCAGGCCGCGCGGGCAGATGTCGGAATCCATGCTGACGGCGGCGTTCATCATTCTCTCCGGCGGCCTGCAGGACGCCTATACCTATCTCTGCCGCGGCAAGGTGTTTGCCAACGCGCAGACGGGCAACATCGTGCTCTTCAGCGCCTATCTTTTCGATGGTGACTGGACGCACAGCCGACGCTATCTTGTGCCGGTGCTCTCGTTCATGCTGGGTATTTTCGTGGCTGAGTGTATTCATCGGCATTTCAAGCACATGGAGAGGGTACACTGGCGGCAGCTCATTCTTTTGGCGGAGATCGTGCTGCTGTTCCTCGTCGGCTTTCTGCCGCAGGAGGGCAGCACGGCCGCCAACGCGCTCGTTTCGTTCGTCTGCGCCATGCAGGTGCAGACCTTCCGTAAGGTGCACGGCCACGCCTACGCAAGCACCATGTGCATCGGCAATATGCGCAGTGGTACGGAGGCGCTGTGCATTTACTTTTCCCAAGATCTCTTGCTCCCACAGATAATAGGTCTTGGGCGAACAACCGTTTTCTCTACACCAATGTTTTACGCTCATTCCGCTGCTTCTGCAATCTGCTACTCGTTCTTTCTGTTCCAGTAACTTTGCCTCGTGCTTAACTGTATTTACGTTCATACCGCACCCCCCATATTAGAAAGTCTCGAGGAGCGTCAAGGTTACTCGACACTCCCCGAGACAGTATGACATATTTGCTCCCGCTCTAACAGGTACGCGTTATTTACCGCTTACTTTCGCTTTGCTGTTTTTTCACTCGTATAGCTTCTGCTATATCTACACGATCGCTGCGGCAAATAATCTTTTAAGAATCTGCTATACTGCTCTTTGTCGATGACAACGCAACAAGGTTGATCACAGATTCGCTATTCCTGCTAGGAAAAGCATAACGCTGCGCCGGTTTGTGTTGGAAAATCGGGTAAAGAGTCCGCTTAGTCCTCGTGCGCCGTATCCGCCAAAACATTGGGGTCGGACGGAGCAGCCTTGCGGTTGATGACCTTCATGATCGCCGGGCTGAAGAGCGCAATGATGATGAGGATCACAAGCGCGATGGAAATGGGACGCGTCCAAAAGTATTCGAGCAGGCCGGTGCGCTTGGTGATCGTCAGCGTCTGACGCCAGTTGCTCTCGGCGATGGGGCCGAGGATCATGGCCAGGACGACCGGAGCGGTCGCGAAGCCGTACTTTCTCATAAAGTAGCCGATGAAGCCGAACACCAGCATGACCCACACGTCAAAAATGCTCTGACGGACGGCGTAAGAGCCAACCGTGGAAAGCGCCACGATCATGGGAGCAAGAATGGTCATCGGAATGGTGGAGATCTTAACGACCTGCTTGCAGATACCGAGGCCGGCAACGCCCATAAGGACATTGGCCAGCGCGAAGGCCAGAATGATGCAGTACACGATCGGGCCGGTGGTGGGATCGGAGAAGAGCTTGTAGCCAGGGGTCAGGCCCTTGATCATCAGGCCGCCAAGCATGATCGCCGCAACGCCCGAGCCGGGGATACCCAGGGTGAGCAGGGGGATCAGCGCGCCGCCGGTAACAGCGTTGTTCGCCGTCTCGCTCGCTGCAATGCCGACGAGGGAGCCGTGGCCAAACTCCTCCGGATGCTTGGAGGAGTTCTTGGCGGTGTTGTAGGAGATCCAGGAGCCGATGTCGCCGCCCGCGCCGGGCAGAATGCCGACAAGGACGCCGATGATGGAGCTCTGGGCAATGGTGGGGATCAGGGGTTTGAAGTCCTTCCAGGTAGGAACAGGGCTGCCGGTAAGGTTCTTGGCATTTTCATCAAGCACCGTGTGCTTACCCTTGGCAACGTCCTCGATGGAAAACATGACCTGGCTGAGGGAGAACAGACCGATCATCGCGGGAACGAGCTGAATGCCGGACTGAAGCTCGAGAATGCCGAAGCAGTAACGGGGCGCAGAGGACTGAATGTCCAGACCGATGCAGCCGATCATCAGACCCAGGCAGCCGGAGAGCAGACCCTTCATCATGTTGTCGCCGGCCAGAGAACCAATGATGGTCAGGCCGAACACGCCGATGAGGAAGTACTCAAGGCTGGAGAACTTCAGCGCGACCTGCGAAAGCGCAGGAGCGATGAACAGAAGTGCAATAGCGGAGATCGTACCGCCGATCATGGAAGCCACGGTGGAAACACCGATGGCCTTGAGACCCTTGCCCTGCTTGGTCAGAGCGAAGCCGTCCGCTGCCGTAGCCGCGGACGCGGGCGTACCGGGCGTGTGGAGCAGGCAGGCGGTGATCGAACCGCCGTAGATCGCGGAGGTGTACACCGCGACCAGCAGAGTAATACCGGCCGCGCCGCTCATACCGAAGGTAACGGGGATCAGCAGAGCAACCGCCATGGACGCGGACAGACCGGGCATCGCGCCGATGAACATACCGCCGAGTGTACCGGCAATCAGCGCAATGATTACGTCAGGCTGGCTGAGCATCGCCGCGCCCTGTGCCATCAAATTGAACATATCGCCTTACCTCCTTTACTTCAGCAGCGGTACCTGAAGTACCTTGACGAACAGAACATAGATGAAAACGAGATACACAACGTCGATCAGCACGACCTTCCAGACCGGGCGGACCTTTTCCACCAGCATGAACGCGGGGATCATAATGGCCGTTGCGACAAAATAGTTCGTGAAGTTGAAGATCAGGCAGTATAATACAACGCCCAGGAACATCAGCATGGGCACTTTGATTTCAGAGATACTCGTATACCCCTCACCGCCGGGGTTTTTCTTCAGCTGACCAATTGTACGGACGGTCAGAGCCGTATTGCAGATAAATGCCAGGGAGAGAATCAGTCGGGGCATGGTGGCCGAGCCGCTCTTCATGCTGAACGTCTGCACAAAGCAGAAGAGCATGAAAGCGTAGATCACAAGGCACACAAAAATGTCCTGTTTGGCTTTCTTATTCATAGGGATTGTCTTCCTCCTAACCCTTAGTAGGATCTACATCAGTATTTCTTCACCCAGTTCGCGCGGGGCTGAGAGCTGCTCTCAGGGCAAGCCCTGAAAACAGCTCCCTCCCGTGCTTATTTACTATTTGCTATTCCGTATAGTGCTTTGGAACGCTGAGCGATCAGACACCCCAGGTCTCGCGGGCCTGCTGCTGCTGCTGATTCATATAATCGACATACTCCTGACCCTCTTTGTAGTCAGTCGTGGTGTAGATGGCATTGAGCTGCTCGATCAAGTCGGGATCCTGAACCGCAGCCTTGACGGCATCGCCGAGGATCTGCTTGATGTCATCGGGAACATCCTTGAGCATGGCATAGCCGCGGCTGGAGCAGCCGACGACCAGATTGCCGGTGAGCTCCTCATAGGTGGGAACATCGGGAAGGTTGGAGTCACGCTCTTCCGCGAACACGCAGAGGATCTTGAACTGGCCGTCGTTGTGCGCGGCAACCATTTCGGAGACATTGCCCATCAAGAAGTCGGTCGTGCCGTTGAGCAGGAAGGTTACGTTGTCGCCGGAACCGCCGGAAGCGATGATGTCAACATCAACGCCGAGGTCGTTGGCGACGAGCATATCGGCAGTCGCGTCATCGGAGGTGATGCCGAGACCGGAAGCGGAGGTGATCAGGCTGCCCGCCTGCTTCCAATAGGCGGCGAAAGAATCCCAGTCGGAGTAACGGTCATCATCCACGCGGATAGCCAGGCAGTTAGAGTCGGTGACCTCGTTGCAGATCATCTCGAAGTCGTTCTGGTCATACTTCATGGTGTTGTCCGGATCGTACTTACCGGTGGTGACGTTGGGGCTGTTGATCAAGAAGAAGCTATAGCCGTCGGGCTTGGTGCTCTCCATCATCTGGTTCCACATGACCCAACCGGAAGCGCCGGTGACGTTCTCGACGGTAACGGTTGTGCCGAGCTTCTCACCGACCTTGGCGGCCAACAGGCGGCACAGTGTGTCGGAGCTGCCGCCGGCGGAATAGCCGCAGTACAGCGTGATGTTCTTGTTGCCGGGGTAACTGCCGGTGGAGGTCTGGTTGGCGTCGCCGGAGTTGTCCGGCGTGCCGGAAGTGCCGTCCTTGCTGCCGCAGGCGGTCAGCATCATGACAGACATCGCCAGCGCAATGAGAATTGCAAGCGTTCTTTTCATAACATGGTTCTCCTTTTTTATTTTCTCTTCTCGTTTTTTATTACAAAAGGGATTGTCCCCATTGTAACCGCAGATTTACATCTCGCAGCCGATTTCCCGGAGCTTTTCATCGACCCATGGACGGATATACTCACCCTTTTCCACGATGTCCGCCATGATTTTCTCTTCCTTCTTCATGGTAGCATAGGTCGCGGCTGCAATCTCCTCGGCGTCCTCGGGGGAAATGATAATCACACCGTCGGCATCACCGACAATAATGTCACCGGGGTGAACCAGCTTGCCGCCAATGACCACAGGGGTGTTGATCTCGCCGGGGCCGTTCTTATACGGGCCGTTCGGGGTGACACCCTTGGCGTACACGGCGAAGTCGGTCATCTTGCTGAGTCCGTCGCAGTCACGGATCGCACCATCACAGACAATGCCGGCGATGCCGCGGGAACGGCAGTAGGTCGCCATCAGCTCGCCGAAAATCGCGCGATCCACGCTGCCTCCGGCATCGATCATGATAACGTCGCCGGGCTGAGCCATATCCATGGCCTTGTGGAACATCAGGTTGTCACCCTGCGGTGCGCGAATGGTGAACGCTGTGCCAACCAGCGGGCTGGAGTTAATGGGAACGATCGTGGAATCCACCGCCGCGATGCGGCCCATATTGTCGTCGATGTTTGCCACCGGCATACCGCGGAATTGCTCAACGAGCTCCTTGGCCGGACGGGGGAAGTTGTAAATGATCTTGTTACCTACACTCATATCTTTCGTTTTCCTTTGCTATATTTGTCAGCGTGGGGCACGGCCCTGCACTGCATAGAACGGTTTTAGATCAGCTTGATGCCGAGATTCTCTTTGAGCACGGCCTTGTTCGCCACGCAGCGCGCCGGGAGCTCACCCTCGGTGAACGCGGTCGGCAGCAGGTCGCAGACCATATTGATCTGCGTCTTCTTTGAGCCCGTGCCGTAAGAGCCGCTGTGGGGATTAAGGATCACGTTGTCCATCTTGAGCAGAGGATCGTCCGGAGAAATGGGCTCCTGCTCCATGGTGTCGAGTCCGGCATAACGGATCTCACCCGTCTCCAGCGCCCATGCGAGTGCTTTCTGGTCGATGACCGGGCCGCGGGAGGTGTTGATGATCATCGCATTTTCTTTCATCTTGCGGAAAGCATCCTTGTTAAACACGTGGGTCGTCTCCGGCGTGAGGATCACATGAATGGAGATGATGTCGCTGCGCTCAAGGAGTGTGTCGAAATCAACAAACTCGACGTCCGGATACTGTTCTTTCACCGCGTCGGACACATAGGGATCACAGGAAATCACCTTCGTACCGAAGCCGTTGTGAAAAATATCGTGCAGGTGACGGCCTGCGCCGCCGAAGCCGTAGAGTCCAAGTGTCATCTCGCGCACGTCGCCCGGCATGAGGTACTTGCACTTCGGCCAGCCGCCCTTACGTATCTCGCGGTCATAATACGCGGTGTTGCGCGTCAGGCCCATAATCATGGCAGTCGCCACGTCGGCCAGCTCCTTCGCGCAGAAGCCGGGCAGATTCAGCACAATCTTCTTCAGCTCTGACGCCGCATCCAGATCGATTGAGTTCACACCCGCGCCGAAGCGCTGCACATACTTCACTTCCGGCAGCGCCTCCATCACCTTGCGAGTGATGGGCGGGTTGCCCGTGCCGAGGATTGCCACTGCGCCGCGACAGCCCTCGATGATCTCATCTTCCGTCACGTAATGCGCCAGCTCCAGCTCAATGCCGGCGGCTGCATACGCTTCCTTTACTCTTTGCAGCTCCTCGTAGGAGACGCTGCCATAGTCCTTGTCCACAACTACTGCTTTGTACACCACAATCCGCACCTTTGTTATAAAATAGAAAAATTTTTAGGTTTTTATTAGGAAAAATCATAAGGTTCACCTAACGAATTTATCGTAGCACGGCGTTGACAGGAAGTAAACTTCCAAATATAATATGGACATTATGTATTTTTTGTCATAGCGCAGGGAAAGGTGCGAGGGCTATCGTTATTATGAACAAAAACTACGATTACTTTTTGACGATTGTAAAAATGGGAAACCTGACCAGGGCTGCAGACGCACTTTACATCACGCAATCCTCGCTGAGCAAATATCTCAGCCGGCTGGAGGCCGATTTGAACATTCAGCTCTTTGACCGCTCAAGTTCTCCGATGGTGCTGACTTACGCCGGACATCTATATCTGGAGTACGTCAACCGGCTCCTAGCCATGGACAGTCGCCTTCAGGCTGAGTTCGATGAAGTGCGCAGCGAGACGCGCGGCGAAACGACCTTTGGGATCACCAGCTGGCGCAGCAGCATCATGCTGCCCACGCTGCTACCGGTGCTGCATGATCGCTACCCGCATATCCGCGTGAACGTGTCCGAGGGACGTAGCTATACCTTTGAAAGTGCCATGCTTAATGGGCAGGTAGACTTCTGTCTAGTCCCATACCCCGCCCACTTCAATATGGCCACCACACATGAAGACATGGGACGTGAGAAGCTCTATTTGGCAGGGAACCGCTCGCATCCGGCAGTACAGAAAGCGTTGTCCGGCCCGCGCAGCGCGGACGGAATGCCGCGCTTTGACCCACAGCTGCTCAATGGTGAATATTTCATTAGCCTCAAGCCCGGGCAGGTGCTCTCGCGCGTCAACCGCCAGTTCCTGACAGAGCATGAGATCACGCTGGCTGGAATGTGGAACACGGAAAATACGGTGACGTCGCTAAATTTGGTCGATCGCACACTTTGCTTCACTTGCGTTCCGGCGCTGTGCCTACATCAGGAGAGCTTTCCCTCCAACATTGTGCTCATGGAGCTGGGCGATCCGCCGCTGGACTGGGGAAAAGCCATCGTCTACCCTAAGCAGACGCGGATCACGCGCATCATGCGCATTGTCATTGATCTGGTCAAGGAATTCTACCACAACGATCCGCAGGTGCGCCAACAGTACCGGGAGAAGAACCTCGCCGAATGGCGCGCCGGCCAGGAAAGGGAAACGACCTAAATCACACAGAAGGGAGCCTCACCGTCCGTCCTGCCGTGTACGCACGGCGAGGCGACGGCTGTCCATCTTATGACCGTTAAACAGGAAGAAAGCGCCGTTTGTCCGCCGGACGCGCTGGAAAAGCGCATCCAGCAGGCGCAGCTCACCAAGTGCCAGCACCGGATTGCGGACTATTTTCTCAAGAACCGAAACCGGATCTGCCGCATGACCAGCCTCGCCATCGCGCAGGAGGTCGGCGTGAGTGATGCGTCCGTGATTCGCTTCTCGCGCGCTGTGGGCTATACGGGCTTCGCCGACCTGCGCGAGAGCCTGTACGATGCCTTCCGGCAGGAGCTCACCAGCATGGACATCGGCCGCTACGCGCCCGCGCAGCGGCTGGACCTCCAGATCAACGAATTTGGAGGGCTGAATCTTTCAACAGACTTTCTGCGCCTTATGGCGCACAACATTGAGCAGTCCGTCCGTCAGAACGATCCTCGCCTGCTCGAGCGCGTGGTGGATCTGCTCGTGGAAAGCCGACGCAAGCTCATTATCGGCGTGCAGGGCAGCAAAAGCTGCGCCATGCAGTTCTCCCGCCTGCTAGGCTTCCTTCTTGAGCGTGTCGAACTGCTCTCTACCGGCGAAAGCGACGAGATTGCCATGCTCTCCGGTCTCGGGCCCGAGGATACCATTGTGGCTGTCAGTTACGCCCGCTACTATAAGACGGACGCCTATCTTGCGCAACTCGTCCACCGGACGGGTGCGAATATCGTCGTGCTTGCCGACAGCACCAAGTCGCCCTGGGCGCAGATCGCGGACGTACTGCTTCTGGTGGAAACACGGCACATGGGTTCGTTCAACTCCACGCTGGGCACGACCTGCCTGCTCGAGTACCTTATCACAATGCTCTGTCGGAAATACCCCGACCGATGCAGCAAGCGCTTGGGCGAGCGCGAGCAGATGGTCGCTCCCCTGCTGCTCGTCCCCTGAGCATTCTTTGGCTACAGCACTACAGGAAACAAGCGGTTTTTGATACGGCTGCCCACACAACCTGGCAGAGTGTCCAAAAACAGCTTGTATTTTTTAGTCAAAAGCGCCACTTGAATGTAGTGATTGTCGTGGTTATTATTTGAGCTGTAGTGAGCTGGCCGCAATTTTGTCCAGCCCCGCCTTTTTATATCCGGAATTACAATCAATAATAATGGGAGGGTACTGTGAAAACATCATTTAGTGTCAGAGGCGGCCCCGGGTGGAAAAAGGGCGCAACAAAGCAAGCGTCCCAAGAGACGCCGCTATAATACAGTTGCAGACCTAACCGGCTAATGCGTCCAGGGAAATAGAACCTGCAGGGACAAGGCCAAGAGAAACAAGCAGCTTGACTGCTTCTTTTGCGGAAGAAAGCGTTTGCTTCCTTTTCAGATCCTCCGGCATATCGAACTTCTTCAAATCGCTCGGATTGAAAACCTCGCCGGTTGACAGCATGGCATAGATGGCGGTCAAATTCATTCTGGCGATCGCAATGGTGGCGCGTTTCTTTCCTCTGCGCTTCATCAAACGCTCGAACTTGATGCGGTAATAAGGCTGTTTTTCCGTAGATTTCACAGCAGCATGAGCGGCTTCTACCAAGGCAGGCTTCAAGTAAACGCCGGCTCGGGATATTCTGACGGATTTCTTTTTCCCGGCGGATTGGTTACTGGCAGCAGAGAGATTTGCCCTTCGTATTCGGCGACGAGATTGCTAATGATCTCATCAAGCTGAGCAATGCGATGATCAATATCTGCGAAATGCTCTTGAACGATCCGCACTCTTTCCTTTTGTTCCGGTGTCATATTGAAGCCGCTGACGGCTTCAACCACATCTAAAGCTTTCTTTTTCAGAGAACAGCGAAGCAGAGAAACGCAGTGTTCAGGGTCTACGGCATCCGTATCCAGCAAGTAATTCTCAATGTCCGTAGCGGACTTCCCAAACATATCGGAGACTACAGCATCCAGCGTCAGATTGCACACAGTGAAAGCGTTCTGAAAGCGGTTCTTTTCACTGGAACGCATGGATACGAGCTTGCTTCGAGAACGGGTGAACTCGCGGAGAATACGGATATCCTTGCTTGGAATGTAACTGCTGGGAACTAAGTCCATGCGAAACAGATCCCCGATCCATTTGGAATCCTTTTTGTCGTCCTTGTTTCCTTTCACAGCGGAAACCCACTTTGGGTTCGCGATAACGACATGGCAGGAATCTTCAAGGACATTCCAGACGGGGACCCAATACTTGCCGGTGCTCTCCATGCAAACGTCTTTGCAGTCGTATTCAAGCAGCCACTTCTTGAATGCAACGAGACCGTTGTAGAAGGTGGAGAACCGCTTCTGGTAATAATGCGGCATAACATACTCGCTGGTAATGATTGTGGCGACGAGAAAAGTTTTGTGAACATCGAAGCCGCAGCAGATGGGATATGTGAGCTTCATACTGCCCTCCTTTCTGAGATGAAAGAGGCAGTGACTGCGCCGCCACACAATAAACACAGAAGTATTTATCAATTCTTACTGTGCGGACCCGAACAACCCACTTATTTGTGCTTGAAAGACGATGCTTACACTGATTTTTATACTGCCTTTGCGACTGGAGAGTTGCATGCAACTCCTCCTACCGTGCTTTGTAGTGTGCCTCTCAAACACATTATACAGGAAAACGGGAAATTTTGCGGCTTCCGTTTTCATCCCTATTTGTGCCGGTGCCGCACCGGCATGGTAATTTTTATGAATGAGCTAACATTGATGGACTGCACACTCCGAGACGGCGCGAATGTTGTCGGAACGGGCTACTCTGCCGAACTAACCAAGATGATAATCGAGGGCCTGATCCGCAGCAATATCCGCGTCATCGAAATGGGCAACGCTTACGGCATCGGTGCGAACGAGACCGCATCCAAGAAAGCACCTCTCACGGACGAGGAATATCTGCAGCTGGTCCAGCCCTATCTCCCGCAGGCGGAGATCGGTATGTTCATGGGCGTGAAGAACGCCAACGAGAAGAACATCGCGCTGGCGGCCAAATACGGTCTGAAATTCCTGCGCATGGGCGCGAACGCCGGCGACGGCGCGCAGACGCTTGAGGGCATTCGCCTGGTCAAGCAGTACGGCATGAAGTGCCGCTATTCCATGATGAAGGCCTACCTGCTCACGCCCGAGGAGCTGGCCGAGGAGGCTCGCATGGTCGCGGACGCCGGTCTGGACGAGATCACGATCATGGACTCCGCCGGCACGATGCTGCCTGAGGAGGCTGAGACATACGTCCGCGCGGTGCTCGGCGCCGTCTCGATCCCCGTCGCCTTCCATTGCCACAATAACCTCGGCCTTTCCGTGGCCAATGCCCTCGCCGCCGTCCGCGGCGGCGCAAGCGTGCTCGACTGCGGTCTGATGGGCATGGCGCGCAGCGCCGGCAACTGCGCTACCGAGCTGATCGCCGCCGTGCTTCAGCGTCAGGGCAAGCTGGCCTACGTTGATCTCGACGCGCTGCTGAACTTCATTGATCAGGAGCTGGAGCCCGCCATGCGCGAGCATTATCATTGCCCCGTCAAGCCGCTCGATCTAGTGTACGGCTACGCTGGCTGCCACTCGAATTTCTACCCCAACTTCGCCGCCGTCGCCAGCGAGAAGAACGTTCCCCTCTTTAAACTCATCACCGCAACCTGTGCCATTGACCGCAGATCGCCCAGCGTGGAGTTGATTCGTCAGGTCGCCGACACGTTGTAAATGGAGGAATAGTACTATGACTGTTTATCTGAGCGAACACATCTGCGACTCCGCCCGCAAGAAGCTGGAGGCAGCCGCCACCATCGTGGACAACTTCGACCACCCCGAGGAGATCGACGCTATCATCGTGCGCACCGCTCCCGTCACCGCCGAGCTGCTGGAAAAGGCCACCAAGCTCAAGGTCATTGGCAAGCACGGCGTGGGCTACAACAACGTGGACGTCGCCGCTGTCAAGGCTAAGGGCATTCCCATGGTCTACACGCCGCTGGCCAACGCCGACTCCGTGGCAGAGATGGTCGTGGGCCTATTCCTGCTGCTCGAGCGCGGCCTTTACGCCGCGAACCAGAAGTGCCGCCGCGGTGAGTTTCAGAAGATCGCCCCCGCAGACTTCCTTGGCACGCAGCTGCGTGGCAAGACGCTCGGTCAAATTGGCATGGGCAATATTGCCCAGCGCATCGCCAAGATCCTGTGTGACGGCTTCGGTGTGAAGATTCTCGGCTACGACCCGTTCATCTCGACCGACGAGGCGGTCAAGCGTGGCTTTGAAAAGGTCGAAACCGTCGCCGAGCTGCTCGAGCGAGCGGACATGGTTAACATCAACGTTCCGCTCATCGACAGCACCCGCAACTTGATCGCGGGCGAGATGTTCAACCACTTCAAGCCCAGCGCGGTTCTGGTCAACGCCGCCCGCGGTGGCATCGTGAACGAGGAGGATCTCTACGACGCGCTCGTGAGCGGCAAGCTCAAGGCCGCCGCCTGCGACACTTTCGTCGTTGAGCCGCCCAAGCCGGGCCGCTACAAGGATCTCTTTTCGCTGGAAAACTTCAGCGCCACGCCGCACCTCGGCGGTAACACGGACGACGCGCTGGAGAATGCCGGCAATCAGGTCGTGGACGACATTCTCACTGTGCTCGCCGGCGGCAAGCCCTCCTGCCTGATCCCTGAGCTGCGCTGAAGCACTGCCATCTTCTCTCTCACTTTCCCTTCACCTACCCCCGCAGCCGTTTTCCGCTTTTCGGCTGCGGGGTTTTTCTATCCTGCGCATTGACAGCCCGCACCCAGCCGGGCTATACTGGAAAAAAACCGTCCGATTGCGGGAAAGCGAGGGGATTTCACCATGGTGATCGAACTGAATATTGCCCGGCGCGTCGTATCCGAGCTGCACGACGCGATCCGCCAACCCATCAACCTCATGGACGAGAATGGGCGCATCATTGCGAGCACGGACGCCTCCCGCATCGGGACGGTGCACTCTGCCGCCTGCCAGGCCATACGGGAGAACATGGAGTGTCTCGTCGTGCGGGCGGACGGGGAATATGCCGGCTCGCGCATCGGCGTGAATGTCCCCCTCCGCTTCGATGGGAAGATTGTCGGCGTGGTGGGTGTCACCGGCGGAAATTACGAGGAACTCAGCCGCTACGTTCACCTGATCCGGACAACGACCGAGGCGTTGCTGCGCGTGCAGGCGGGCAGGGCAGAGGAGACAAATGCGGAGCGCCGCGTGCAGGCTCTCTGGGAGGATGTGCTCTTTCGGCCGGACGAGCCGTCGCCCAGTGCGCTGCGCGCGCTGGCGCAGTTCTGTGCGCTCGAGCCGTCCGACACCTTCGGCGCGGCGGTGATCAAGCCGACCTGTGTCGGAAGCTCAGCCCCCGCCTCCTGGCAGGAGGCCGTGCGGAGTATGGCAGGCCATATGGGCAGCGCACTTCCCCTCTACTGCGCGCCGGATCATGCGGCGCTATTCTTCCGCGAGGCATCGGCAGAGCTGCTCGGACAGCTCGACGCGCTCGCCGCGCTTCCGGAAGGCAGTGCGGCGTTTTCCGTCGGCTTTACCCGCCAGAAAAACGAACTATCCGCTCTGCGCCAGGGCTTTCGCCGCGCCCAGACGGCCTGCCGTGTCGCGCGGCTTCGAAGCGCGCGGTGTGCCGTATGCTACGACAACCTGACGCTTGAGCTGCTGCTCCCCGACCTCGCCCCCCAGACCTGCCGCGACTATCTCGACCAGCTCTTTGCCGGACAGGGCGGCGAAGCGCTTCGGCGCTGGCGCACACTTCTCACCGTCTTTTTTGCTTCCGACGGCTCGGTCACAAAAACCGCCGAACAGCTCTTTGTGCATAAGAATACCGTGCAGTATCAGCTCCGCAAAATCGCGGAGGCCACCGGATTTGACCCCCGACGCATGGACCACGCAGCCATTTTCCAGATGGCGCTTCTCCTCATTCCGGACGAACCTTGACGCTTCATGCCCCCTCTTTTGTTACCAATAACAAAAGAGGGGCGTTTTTTCTTGGTATGCGCTACAATGACAAGTCGACGCGCGAATGCTATACTGAATCCATATCAAAAGATGGGAGAGCGCCCCTTTGCGGGTGCGAGAGCGATATGAAGGTTATCATTGCCGCTGACTCCTTTAAGGGAAGCTGTTCGGCGGAGGAAGCCGTCTCCGCTATGGAGCGCGGCGTCCACAAGGTCTTTCCCGATGCGCAGACGGTCGGGATCCCCGTTGCCGACGGCGGCGAGGGGACGGTCGATGCGCTCGTCGCCGCCACGGGCGGGAAGAAGGTCTGTATCACGGCGCACGACCCACTGGGCCGCCCCATTTCCGCAGAATATGGCGTTCTGCCGGATGGCACGGCCGTCGTGGAGACCGCCGCAGCCTCCGGCCTGCCGCGGCTGCGGCCCGAGGAGCGTGACGCGTTCCATGCGACCAGCTGCGGAACAGGCGAGCTGATCCGCCACGCACTCGAGCACGGCGCACGCCGCCTGATCCTTGGTCTGGGCGGCTCAGCCACCACGGACGGCGGCATGGGGCTCGCGCAGGTGCTCGGCGTCGCGTTCCTTGACGCCGACGGCAAGGCGCTCGCTCCGGGCGGCGGCAGCCTCGCGCGGCTCGCACGCATTGAAACCGATGCAATCGTGCCGCAGGCCAAGGACTGCACGTTCGTTCTCGCCTGCGATGTGCGCAACCAACTATGCGGTCCGGAGGGCGCAGCTGCCGTGTTCGGCCCGCAGAAGGGCGCAACGCCCGAGCAAGTCGCTCTGCTTGATCAGGCGCTCTCCCGCTATGCGTCCGTCCTCTCCTCCCAGCTCGGCAGCGACGCCGCGCAGCGGGACGGCGCGGGCGCCGCAGGCGGGATTGGCTGCGCCATGATGGCCTTTTTCGGCGCATCTTTCCTCTCCGGCATTGATTTGGTTCTCGACGCCGCGGGATTTAGCACCGCAGTTGCCGGTGCCGACCTCGTTCTTACCGGCGAAGGACGGCTGGACGCACAGTCCGCTTACGGCAAAGTACCTTGCGGCGTGGCCCGCCGGGCCAAGGCTGTCCGGAACGTACCCGTCCTCGCCATCGGCGGCGCGCTTGGCGACGGCGCGGAATCCCTGTACAGCTGCGGCGTGGACGCACTCGCGAGCACCGTCAGCCGCATCACGACCCTCGAGAGCGCCATGGCCAACGCCGTCGCGTCAATTGAGGAAACCACTGCGCGTACCATGCGTCTGCTTGACGCGGGACGAAAAATGGAGCAAAATAAGGTATCTTAACAAAAATACAGTAAGGAGACAAGACCATGAAAATTGTTGTACTCGACGGCTATACGGAAAATCCCGGCGATCTGAGCTGGGGCGGGCTGGAGCAGCTCGGCGATGTAACGGTCTATGACCGCACCTCCTACACGGAATCCCCGCTCATTGCCGAGCGCATCGGTGACGCAGAGATTGTTGTGATGAACAAGACCCCCATCTCGCGTGCGACGCTGGACAAGTGCCCGAACATCAAGCTCATCGCGGTACTTGCCACTGGCTATAACGTGGTGGACATCGCCTATGCCAAGGAGAAGGGCATTCCCGTGTGCAACGTGCCCAACTACGGCGGCTACTCCGTCAGCCAGTTCGCCATCGCCCTGATGCTTGAAGCCTGCCTGCACATCGGCCACCACAACCAGACCGTTCACGACGGCAAGTGGCAGAACGGCAACGAGTGGTGCTACTGGGATTATCCCCTCATTGAGCTTGCAGGCAAAACCTACGGCCTGCTCGGCTGCGGCAAGATCGGCTATCACACGGCAGAAGCGGCCAAGGGTCTCGGAATGCACGTCATTGCCTACGACAAGTATCCCTCACAGGCCGCCCGTGATCTGGGCGTGGAATTCGTGGAGCTCGACGATCTCTTCGCCCGCTCTGATGTGCTGGGCCTCCAGATGCCTCTCATGGAGTTCAACACCGGCATCATCAGGAAGGAAAACATCGCCAAGATGAAAGACGGCGTCATCATCATCAACAACAGCCGCGGCCAGATGGTCGTCGAACAGGATCTGGCTGACGCACTCAACAGCGGCAAGGTCGCCTTCGCCGGCCTGGACGTGGTGTCCACCGAGCCGATCCGCGCCGACAATCCCCTGCTCAAAGCCAAAAACTGCATCATCACTCCCCATATGTCTTGGGGCTCGCAAGGCAGCCGCCAGCGCATCATGGACACGACAGCGGAGAACGTCAAGGCTTTCCTCGCCGGCAGCCCGGTCAACGTTGTCAACCAGTAAAAGGAGCGTGCAGATATGGAATACCGTCGTTTCGGGTCGGATTGTGTGATTCGCATTCAAAAGGGCGAGGAAATCCTCGCCGCGCTCCGTCAGGTCTGCACACAGGAAAATATTGTGCTGGCCTCCGTCAATGGGATCGGCGCGGTGAACGACGTGACGCTCGGCGTGTTCAATAGCAAGAAGTTCGTGTATGAGTCCACGCGCTACACCGGCGATATGGAGATCGTCTCCTGCATGGGCAATGTCACGCAGAAGGACGGCAAGGTGTACCTGCACCTGCACATGGCCGTTGCCAACGCAACGAAAGGCGTGGTCTACGCTGGCCATCTCAACGATGCGAAGATCAGCCTGACGGGTGAGTTTATCCTGCGCATCATCGACGGCAGGGTCGAGCGCGAGTATTCGCCCGAGGTGGGCCTGAACCTCTTCCGGTTCTGAGTCCTTGAGGTCAGCCAGTCTGACGGCATTGTTGCCCTGTGTGGTCGATGTATGTCTCCGCCTCCGTGAGGAAAATTCTGGAGATCGGGACGATCTTGTACCCCTTACTGAGCAGATAGTCCAGAATGTCCGGCAGCGCCTCCGGCATGTGCCCCCGCATTGCGGAAAAGCACGTTCGAGCCGCCGCTCACCTTTGATGTCACACACCGGGTGGTTTTCCCTGCTGAAATGCATTTCCATTGGAATGCCTACTGCATTTTCACCGCTAATGTGAAGTGCTATGAACGCAAGATATGTGGCAAGCAAGAAGATCCCGCCGGAGACGGTGCAGGAGATGATGCGCCGCTCGCTCTACCACATCAAGTGGTACTTTAGCAAGGACCGGCCTGAACACCAACAAGGGCAAGGCGGAGAGCCAAAAGAGCGTCGTGAAGTACGCCAAATGGTATACGCGGAAAAGGAGAAGCAGTACCCAGCCTCGTTCAAGGTAGACTTTGTCGGAAAGCCATATGAGGGCGCGTGCTACTACCTCATCACCCACTGCCCCATCTGCGCCTATGCGGAAAGGCTGGGCATCTCGGAGCTGATGCCACTGTTCTGTGAGCTGGACGAGGTCATGATCTCCCTCCAGCACGGCGTGCTGCACCGCAGTCAGACGCTGGCAGGCGGCGGTAAATACTGCGATTACTTCATCACAGGAGACAAAGAGTGACTGCAAAAGCAAGAGGCAGCGTGACTTTCGTCACGCTGCCTCAGTCTATCGAAAAAGCCCAGCTCAAGCTGGACTTTTTCGACAGACTGACTCCCGGCATCCGCTGATGTGGATGCCGGGAGTTTGTTCCGTATTAAGCCTTTCCAAATCGTCAAAATGTGTAAGTTGTGTGTAAGCTCACAGCACCTTGTCACAGAAAATCACGGTTCAGCGGAAAAATTCGCAGTTTTCAGCCAAGAATCTTCGGGAATCAGGCGGTCTTTCTATCTCTTAGTACATGCCGTCCTTCAGAATCGCAACTTTTTGAAGCAAAACGCATATAACGAAAAACGTAGATTTTCGTAGAGTTATCAATGCTTTGAGCCGCTTTTTGAAGTCTCCTTGATTTTAAGAAAATTCACACATTTCTACGCAAATCTACGCCACTTGGCAGGAAATTGGCGTAAGTTGTGGCGTAAGCCAGCCAACTTCGTACAATGAAAATTATAGGCTGCTGGCGATCTGTTCAAAGGCTCTCTCGACAGAATCAAAGCTGCTGTGCGTATAGACATCCAGCGTCACACTGGCGTTGGAATGTCCCATCAGATATTGCAGGCTCTTCACATCAAGCCCCGCCTGTTGGACGTTGGTGCAGAACGTATGCCGCAGCACAT
>ERZ772882.841-NODE-841-length-37492-cov-6.002858_pt1 | contig 37492 bp, 31 predicted proteins | sample MGYA00580576_ERZ772882 | MGnify/ENA primary metagenome ERZ772882 (study PRJEB29015, sample SAMEA2737658) | human gut metagenome | biome: human gut; feature: human-associated habitat; material: faeces | place: China | collected 2012 ... | reverse complement strand
ACCAGCAGGTCGGAGCGTTCGTCGTCGATCACGTACCAGCCGTCGCGGCTCAGCAGGCCGTCCTGCATGGGGATCTCCCCGGTAACGCGGTCGAGCGTCTCGACCGGGCCGCCAAGGTTGTTGCGGAAAATACAGCGGTTGGTGAACTTCTTCTCCTTGCCGTTGAGCTTGTAGTAGGCCGCAAAGTTATGCAGCCCGAACGGGAATCCGTCGTGTTCGTAGACGATGCGCAGGGCCGAGGTGGAGATCTCGTAGCGGTTCCCGCCCAGCTCCCGCACCCTGAACTCCGACGCGGGGAGCAGGCTGCCCCGGTCGTAAGCGAAATAGGTAGGGTCGTCGATGAATTTGCCGTCGTGTGCGAATTCGAGTCGGAACAGCGTCGGGGTAATGAGCGTCAGGCGGTTCTCGCCGAAAACGAGCGGGTTGCCCGAAGGCTGTGCGACGGCGGAAAACCCGCCGCACAGGAAGAGCAGAAAAATCAGAAAAGGATGTTTCATGATCGGGATATGGTTGAAAAATTCTCCGCACCGTCGGAACGGGCAGTGCGGAGAAACGTGTTTTCATATATGGCCTATTCGTTGCGGATGCTCTCGGTATATACGTTCCCGTAGGGGTCGGAAGCCCTCACCGTGACCGTTCCCCAAGACTCCGACGCGGGTTTGTAGTAGAACATGTGGTCGTTGTTGGATTCGGGTTCGGCCGTCGGGCGATGCTCGGGTTTGGTGTCGCCGAACATGAAGTCGTAAGCGCGGCGATCCATTTCGTACCTGAGGTTCGAATCGGACGGAAGCGTTACCCAGCCGGCATTATCCTCCTGCACCTCGACCGTCCAGGTGGTATGCCAGTTGAAGATGTTCAGGATGAGGCCGTCGCGGTATTTTTCGGAAACCGCCTCGCCGGGGCCATAGAGGTACATCTGGTATTCGCGCGGGAAAGCAGTGCCCTTATAGTACCAGTTCCTGATCCGGTTGCCCTCGATCTCATAGACGGCGTAACCGCGGGGGCTGCCGTCGTTGCACAGCTCCTCGCCGTTCCAGTAGGCACCCATCACCGCTCCGAGCGTATTCTCCTCGATGGTTTCGGAAATCGTGGTCGTATAGTTGTTGTGCGAGTGTCCCGAAAGTATCCGGACATTATAGCCGTCGAGCAGGGCGTAAAGCTCCTTGTAATCGGCGACATGGCTCGTGGGACGGTTGCGGCGCGAAGTGGCGATATGCAGGCCGATGATGATGAGCTTGTCCTTGGGGACATATTTCAGATCCTGCTCCAGCCATGCCATCTGTTCGTCCGTGATGTCGGCGGTATAAGAGGACGAGCCGGTGTAGAGCACGTCGTCGAGCACGATGAAATGACAGTCGCCGATGTTGTAGGAGTAGTACGTGGGGCCGAACGCCGCCTCGAAGCTGGCATCGGCATCGGCATCGACGGTTATGGCTTTATTGTGATCGTGGTTGCCGATGACCTGGAAAACGGGCACGCCGATCTTTCGGATACGCTGCTTGTAAACCTCGTGGAAGGGCATGTTGTCCCAGACCAGGTCGCCCAGCGAAATGCCGTAAACGGGAGCCTCCAGTTCCTGCTGCACGTAAGGGATCAGCAGGGGCAACACCTCCTCGTCGAGCATCGTCACCTCGTCGTCGCGGCCGATCTGCACGTCGGCCAGCGCCAGCAGGGTGAAACGCTCTTTTTTGCCCGTGCGTTCGAGCTTGAAGCTGCGCTGCACGACGTCGTTGTCGCCCATGGCGATCTTCTTATAGATCTTCGGCATGCCGTTCTCCACCGGAATTTCGTATTCGGCGGGGACGGAGACGAATACGAACGGGGCGTTCCGCTTCACACGCATCTGGTAGATGCCCTGGGCGTCGGTGGTCGTCACCGTGACGCCGTCGCTCACGACCACGCCCTCGATCGGGCCGGCACCGTCGGTGACACGGCCCACGAGGTTCATGCCGGGCTCGGGGGTGATGTCCACCTTTTCGTAGAGGCCGCCGAGAATCTGGGCGCCTTCGTCCTCGCTGCAAGCCACGAAGCCGGTGGCCAGCAGGAAGACCAACAGATATTTGATGTATTTTATCATTTTTTCGGTTTTTTAAAATTCATATCTTGCCCCGGGGCCCCAGACAGGCGGGATCCCCCGGGATCGCCGGGGATCAGTAACCGGGGTTCTGCTCGATCAGGTTGTTGGCCGAGATCGCCGAGTTGGGGATCGGGAACAGGTTTTTGTTCTTGTCGTTGAGCGGCGTATGATCCCACCAGGATTCCGTCACGAACTTGTCCCAGCGGATCAGATCCGTACGGCGGCGTCCTTCGCCCAGGAATTCGATCATCCATTCGTCGAGCATACGGTATTCGTCGAGGTTGTCGGCCGTCACGGGGTTGGGATCCGCGCTGCCCTCGAAGTTGCGCCCGCGAACCTGGTTGATCAGGCCGGCAGCCGTCTTCTTGTCACCGGCACGCAGCTCGCACTCGGCAAGCATGTAGTAGATCTCCGAGAGGCGGATGACCGGGCAATCGGGATTCCAGCGCAGCAGCTTGTCGTCGAGGTTGGGCTGCGGCGCCTTCACCAGGCGTACGCCCGAATTCTCCTCGCCGTCGGCCATCGTCGAGGTAAGCTCGGCGACAGAATTGTATTTGGTGCCCACTTCCGAGAAACGGGCGACCTGGTCGACCAAGTTGATCACCTTGCCGCTATACTCCTTCTGCCCCAGGCACTGCTGGGAAGGGTTGTTGGGGTTGGTCTGGTCGCCGACGAGGAACATGCCTTCGTATTTGCGGCTACCCAGGTAACGGTAGGGCTTTTTACGCAAGTCCTTGTCGTTGAATTTCTGGTAGGGATTGCCCAGTTTCCACTGCGTGTAGTAGCGTCCCTGGGGATCGAGCGACGGCGTGAGCATGAAACCGTTGTAGCCTGCGGTCTCGATACCGAAATATTCGTAGGATGAATAATGGTAGAAATATTTGAAATACCAGTTCCACTCGACTTTGGAGTTCTCCGAAGGCACCGTCCAGATCACCTCGGGCGAGGTGTTGTTGTCGAAACAGTGGGGGCCGTACCAGGTCTTGTCCAGCTCGTAGGTGCCGTAGACACCGCCGATGATGTCGCGGCAAATCTCTGCGCACTCGTCGAAATGCTCCTCGCCGATGTAGGCCACCGCATTGAAATAGAGCTGGGCCAGCAGCGCCGCGGCGGCAGCCTGCTTGATGTAACCGTCTTCGGAAGCGCCGAGCGTCGTTTTCTTCGACAGGGCGGGGATGGCGTCCTTGAGCAGGGTTTCGATATGGGCGTAGGTCTCGCGCGCCGTGCTGCGGGCGCACAGGTCGTCGTCCACCGAGTAGTAAATGGGCATGCCGCCGAAATAGTCGAGGCCGCGCATGTAGAAGTAGGCCGTGATGGCATTCAGCTGGTTGATGTGGTCGGCCTTGACGGCGTCGTTGAGCCCGATGGCGTTGTAATCGACCCCCTGGAGGTCGGACTTGGCTTCCAGGGCACGCGAAATACCCCCGGTCGTACCGTCGTAGGTATTGACGACGAAGCGGTCGTCGGGCGACCAGGTGTGGTAATGCAGGCGGTAGTACTCGCCGCTGTTATACCAGTCGCTGCCGCGCTTGGGGCACACCATCTCGTCGGTGGTCAGCTCCTGGAGGTACCACCGGTCGGCACCGATGTACCATTTCCAGTGGGTGAAAGGACGGCAAAGCACGGCATAGGTGCTTTCGGGCGAGGTGAAGAACGTATCGGGTGTGACTTCCGAGTAGAACTTCTCGTCGAGGTCGCAGGAAGGCGCGCAGAGGGCGGCAGCCCCGACCGTCACGGCAATTATATGTTTCAGTTTCATAATGGTTCTCGGTTTGGAATTAGAAGTTTAACTGCACGCCCAGCGTAAAACGGGTCGTCTGCGGGTACATCGTCGAGGTGTTGTTGACATACTCGAAACCGGGGTACAGGCCGTTGATGTTGACCTCGGGATTGAGGCCGTTGTAGTCGGTGAATACGGCCACGTCGCGGATGGTCAGGTAAAGTTTCGCAGACTGGATATAACGCGTCCACTTCCGCAGGTTGAACGTATACCCGAGGTTGATGGCGTCGATCTTGAGGAACGAGCCGTCGTCGAGCCAGTAGTCGCAGAGGATCTTCTCGTCCTTGATGTTACGGTTGCGCGTGTAGGCCGACTTGAGGACGTTGAGCTGCGAATCGTTGGCCAGGCCGTAGTACATGTTCACCTGGCTGAAGACATCGTACCCGAGCCAGCTGCGCAGGAAGATCGACAGATCCCAGTTCTTGTACTTGAACGTGTGATCCCACGAGAGGATGACCTTGGGGATCGCATTGCCCACGAAATGTTTGTTCTCGGCCACGAGGTTCGACGTGCTGCCGTCGGTGGCCGGCACGATCTCGTTGTTCTTGTCGTAGATCAGCCACTTGCCGTTCTCGTCGAGCCCGGCGTACTTGTAGATGAAGTACTGCCCCAGCTCGAGGCCGTTCTGCAGGCGGACGGCCGTACCCGGGTTGCCCGGCGAGGGGAAGGTCACTTCGTCGAGGAAGAACCCGTCGTCGCCCATGCTCTTGATCTTGGTCTTGTTATGCGACAGGCGCAGGGTCGACGTATAGCGGAAATTCTTGCTGCGGACGATGTCCCCGCCCAGTTCGAACTCCCAACCCTTGTTCTCGAGGCTGCCGATGTTCTTCATGACCGTATCGTGTACCATCGGGGGCATCGGGGCATTGACCGAATAGAGCATGTCGTCGACCTGGCGGAAGTAGAGGTCGAACTTACCCCAGAGGCGGTCGTTGAAAAGCGAGAAGTCGAGACCGAAGTTGAGCTCGGATTTCTCCTCCCACTTCAGGTCGGGGTTGATATTGCGGATCGAACCGTAACCGGGCTGCCAGACCCCGTTGGTGGGCCACATATCGTTGGCTTTGTACATGCGGGTCGTGTAGCCGTTCCCGAAGCCGTTGTTACCCGTGACGCCGTAACCCAGGCGCACCTTGAGGTCGCTGATCCAGCTGACGTCGCGCATGAATGCTTCGTTCGAGAGACGCCAGCCGCCCGAAACGGCCCAGAAATTACCCCAGCGGTTGTTCACGCCGAACTTCGAGGAACCCTCGCGGCGGAAGCTCACCGTAGCCATGTAACGGTCTTTATACGAATAGTTGGCACGCCCGAACATCGAGAGCAGGCGCTCGCGGGGATCCTTGTTCGAATCCATCGAGGCACGGCCGTCCGTGAGGTACGAACCCACGCCCATGTCCCACGGGCCGACGCCGTCGACCGGGAAGTCGTAGTTCGACATGCTGAAATCCTCGCCGCCGGCCTGCCAGAAGCTGTAACCGGCCACGACGTCGAGCGTATGGTCTTCGCGGAATACGCGGTGATAGTTGGCATAGGCCTCGACCGAAACGCAGTTGTCCTTGCTGAACTTGTGCGACGCACCGCCGCGGCGGCTGTTGTCGATCGACTCCTTGTGGTCATGCGAAACGTAGGTATATTCCTGGTACTGGCGTTTGTCGATACCCACGGTTCCCTGCAGCGAGAGGCCCTTCATCAGGTTGATCTTCACGGTGGCGTCGGCCAGCAGCCACTGGTCTTTGCCGTTCTTCGTGCGCAGCATGATGTCGGCCACGGGGTTGAAGCTCGTGCCGGAGATGCCGTTGCCGACCACGTTGTACTTGGAGGGGTTGGCCGGGTCGTAGAGCGGAATGGTGGGATTGAGGCCGAAGGCCATCTTGAAGATGCCCGACGAGTTGCGGTTGTCGCGCTCGGCCTCGCGGAACTGGGCGTTGGCGCGCACCTCGACCACGCCGTCGAAGAGGTTGAACCGGGCGTTGATACGCCCCGAATAGTCCTTGCGGTTGTCGCCGATGACGATACCCTTCTGGTTCTGGGCCATGAACGAAGTATAGACCTGAGCCACCTCCGTACCGCCGGCAATGCTCACCGTATGGCGCTGCGAAAAGGGCGCATCGTTGGTCAGTTCCTTATACCAGTCGGTATCGGCGCCGTAGTCCTCGCCCAGACCGTACTCGATATACTCGCTCGACGAGAGCAGTTCGGGGTACTTGCGGACGGTCTCGAACGAAAACTCGCCCGTATAGTTGGCCGTCACACTGCCCTGCTTGGCGCGTTTGGTCGTGATGAGGATCACACCGCCGGCGGCACGCGTACCGTAGATCGCACCCGCCGAAGCATCCTTCAGCACGTCGATCGACTCGATGTCCTCCTGGTTGATCGCCCGCATGTCACCGCCCGGGATGCCGTCGATAACCACGAGCGGGCTCTGGCTGGCATTGACCGACGCGATGCCGCGCAACTGGAAATCATTGCTGCTGTTGGGGCTGGCGCTGCCCGAAATGGTAAGTCCCGGAACCTTGCCCTGGAGCGCCGTGGCAATGGTCGAACCTCCCATGCCGGCCGTCAGGTCATCGCCCTTGATCGAGGTGATGGACGAAGTCACCGACTTCTTTTCCATCGTACCGTAACCGATCACCACGACGTCCTTGAGTACCTGGCTATCGTCTTCCATGACGATGTCGATGACCGAACGCGCCCCGACATTCACGGTCTGCTCGGCATAGCCGATGAACGAGAATTTCAGCTGGCTGTCAGCCGCGGCATTGATCGTGTAACTTCCGTCGATGCCCGTGGTCGTACCCGTCGTCGTGCCGACAACCACCACGGTGGCGCCGATCAGCGGCTCGCCGGCCGTGTCGGTCACCTTGCCGCTCACCTGATTGCGGCTTTGCGCCTGTGAGGACAACGCAGACGCCGTCAGCACCAGGCAGAACACGAAACGCAGAAAATACCCTGCATAGGATTTCCCCGTATCTGCAAATCTGTTTTTCATATCTTTTTCTCTCTTGTTTTTCATTGATTTGTCACCGCAGGACTATTCGGCTGCGATTTTCGTCATCTTGACATTGTCGAGGTACCAGCGGTAATAACCCGATAATCCCTGCTGGGTGGAGCGGATGACGACCCGGGTTTCACCCGTAATCCCGTAAAGCTTCACGCTCATAGGTGTCCATTCCCAATGCTCTCCGGGTGTCATCGGCTCGCTCTCTTTTCCCTGATCGCCGTTTATGCTGCCGGGGCCCTCGAGAATGGCGACTGTGACGGTTACCGCGTCGGGCTTGCCCGTACCGTCGCCGCCGATATTCGATGCGGCCACGAACGTCAGTTCAATATCAGTGGCCTGACCCTCGGGAATCGCAAGAGCCGGCAGGATGATTCCGGTCTGCTTGTCGCCTGCACCCATTTTGAGATAATCCGAGCAGGCGTAAATCGTCCGTACATCGGGATTGAAATCGGTCAGCCCGGCATCGGAAAACACTTTGTCTACTACATATTTACCGTTCACCTCCGAGTAGATATTAACCGCTCCCTTCTGTGTATGTTCGCCCACGCAGTCGGTACCGTTGAACTTCGAAGTCCAGTCGAACGGCTCGTAATAATAAACATAGCCGACCTCCTTGCCGTCGTCGTCGAAGAGCGAGTTCTTCGCATTCTGGGCGACCCGGACAACGGTCTCCAGGCCGCTGAGCGAGGTCAGTATCTTCACCTCTCCGTTGCGGGGCGCACCCGTGGTGTTCTCGCCCACGGTGAGCGTCACCTCGGTCTGGCCCGCATCGCCCGAAGCCGGGCTGGGCGTCAGCCAGCCGTCGGACTGAGCCGTCCATGCCTCGGCCGCCGTGACGGTGAAGGTAAGCGGCGTGCGATCCTCGTCGGAGAATCCGAACTTATTGACTAAAAAACTGTTGACGGAAACCTTCAGTCCTTCGAGATTCTGGGTGACGGTGACGGTCGCCGTTTTCGAATCGGCCGTAACGGTGAACGTACCCGTACGTACTCCATCGGTCGTATTCTGGGCGATATCCAGGTCGATGCTCTCGTCTCCGGGAGCACCCGAAGTCTTGACAGGGGAGATCCACTTGCTGTCGTCGGCGACGGATATTTCCCAGTCGCAGTTGGTGGAGATGAAGATCGCAGCCTTCTCGCCGGTTTCGAGCAGACCCGATTTCACGACGGTGATCTTCGCCGGCGTAACGGAAAGTGCATCGACCTTGAGTTTCTGTGTCACGGCTATCGTACGGCGCGTGCCGCCGTCGCCTTCGAAGATGATGAAACCGGTGCGATCCTCGCCCGTATTGTTCTCGTCGATGGAGAGGAAAATACGCACGCGGCCGCGGTCGCCTTCGGTATGGGTGAGGTGGATCCACTCCTCGACATAGGTGGCCCGCCACGAGCGGTTCGTACCCAATTCGAAATTGACCATTTCCCCTTCGGTGGTGAGGCCCGTGTATTCGACTTCGATCTCCTGGCGGGTAACCGAGAGGAACGCGTCGGGATCAGCGTCGTCGCACCCCGCAAAACCGAGGCCCGAGACGAGCAGCAGGGCGGATGCGGCCCTGAATAACATATGCTTGAAATTCATGTTGGTTCTGTTTATGATTATGGACACCTGTTAGTCGCGGGGAGCCTTGACCATCTTAATGTTGTCGAGGTACCAGCGGTGATAGCCCGACACACCGAACTGGGTGGAGCGGATAACGATCCGCGAGCGGTCAGTAACGCCGTAGAGCGTGACTTTCATGCTCACCCACTGGTTCCACGAGCTAACGCTCGACATGGAAAGCGACGCGCTCTGTTTCACAGAGGGGCTGTCGACCGTTCCGGGGCCTTCGTAAACCTCGACGGTCACCGCCGTGTCGTCGATACCGCGCAGCGTTATGCCGCTGCCCGTACCGTCAATCGAAACGACCGGAGCCGCGTCGAACGTCAGGGTAATCGTGGACGACTTGCCTTTCTGGATATATTTGCCCATGTCGATGGCCAGGCCGTTCTGCTGATCCTTCTTACCCATCTTGAAGTAGTGCTTGGCCATGTAGAAGGCATTGCCGCCGTAATTGTACTCGCTGTACCCCATCTGCGTAAATTTGAGCTTGGCCGCAGCATGGTTGCGCACGGCCTGCGTGGAGCCCTGGTCGGGGAACTGCACCTGATCCTGGCCGCCGAACTGCTCGCACCACGAAAGGTCGTCGTCGAGATAAACATGGTCGATTTCCAGCCCGTCGTCGGTATCGGGGGCAAGCGTCTGGGTCACGGTTACGGTTTCGGAAAGCCCGCCGCTCACGACGGCGAGGTGCCCCACACGGATAGCTTCCGTCTCGTTGGGCTTGACATCAAGGACGACCGACACACGGCCTTTCCCGGTAGGTTTGTCGACCGAAAGCCAATCCGCATCGGAGGTAATGGCATACCCCCGGTTGGCCAGCACATCCAGCGTCGCTTTCGACCCCGTACTCAGCGTACCGGTTCGGATAACCTCCACGCTGACTTTACTCACGGTGAGTCTGGCTGCCGCATCTTCCGCTTTGTCCTCGACACAGGACGGAAAACAACAGGCACAACCCATCAGAAGCAACAAGTGTAAAAATGTTTTCTTCATAGATTAGCAGGTTTAGTTTGTGATATTATGGATTAGGATTTTTTAAAAAAATTACAAATCGCAAGTCAGGAACACTGCGCAGCAACAAAAGTATCCATTTTAAAGGGGCAGGTAAAGAGTAACGACCGATAATATAGAAATTAAAATTTCTTATCTTATTGATAATAATTATTTTATAAATACACCATACAGAATGTTATATAGATTCGGGAAGGCCGAAACCGGCATAAACGAGGCGATTCAGCACCGGTTTCAGGCCGGATCGAAGCACGGATTCCGCAGTTTCCGTCTTTTTTTCGGATTTCGCATCGAAATAAATCGAAACAAAACGATACATCCGCCGATCCGGCAGCCGGGAATCCGGCGACGGCCGCCGGACAAGGAAACGGTAAACCGAGGAAACCGGGACGCGGGGAAAACCGGGATGCGGGGAAAGTCAGGACACGAGAGCAGGACGGAGCCGAACGGAGGCCGCCGGATACAGCCCTCTTTCCGGACAACCCGGGTGCACTGACCCCTCCGAGCATCCCGGATGGCCCGAGGATCTCAACTTTCCAGGCGACGCAGGACACTCCGGGGACACCAATCTTCGGGACACCCCGGACTCGGGCAGGCACGGCCGACCCGAAATGCAGGCGCCCATGCAACACCCGGCACACACGGAGTCGCATCGCGCAGGTGCGGACGCGGCGGGCATCCGGTAAAAATGGTAGCATGAACCGTAATCGGGGTAACAGATAGTAGGTCAGGACATATTATCTTTGCATCGTGGAAACGGCCGTTTCCCCGAAAGGCGGGGAGCGGAGGGACTTGCGACACGAACGAACATGACAAAAGAACAAAAGACACAGGCTATCGAATTGTTATTCGCAGAAAAATGCTCGTGCGTAATCCGCAACGGGGATTCGATGCGGATATTCCGCGAACGGGGCGTGGCCGACCTCTTCCGGCTGCTGCACGAAGAGCCGCAACTGCTGCGGGGCGCTTTCATCGCGGACAAGGTCGTCGGCAAAGGCGCCGCGGCGCTGATGGTACTGGGCGGCGTGGAAGGGCTTTTCGCCGACGTGGTGAGCCGCCCGGCGTTAGAGCTACTCGCCGGAGCCGGCATCGCGGTGGAATACACGGTCGTGGTGCCCGGCATCATGAACCGCGCCGGGACGGGCACCTGCCCCGTGGAACAGCTTTGCGCCGGGGCGGCGTCGGCCGCCGAGTGCCTGCCGCTGATCGAAGGGTTCATGCAGAAAATGAAGGAACGACATGGATAGGCTAATGAAAAAATTGGGTTTGCTGGCGCTCTGCACGGGGCTGTCATTCGCGGTACACGCCGTGACGCCGCAGGCGGAAGCCCCGGCGGAGCAAAACGTGAAGATCGACTCGGTCGTCGTGACGGGGGCGCGCTATGCGTCGGACATCCGCCACCTGCCGATGACCGTGTCGGTGGTCGGCCGGGAGAAGATCGAACAAAGCTTGCAGCCTTCGCTGCTGCCGACCCTGACCGAGCAGGTTCCGGGGCTGTTCACCACCGCACGCGGGATCATGGGCTACGGCGTGTCGGACGGCGCCGCGGGAGGCATCTCCCTGCGCGGGCTGAGCGGAGGCTCGGGGCGGCTGATGGTGCTCATCGACGGGCACCCGCAGTACATGGGGCTGATGGGGCACCCGATCGCCGATGCCTACCAGTCGCTGATGGCCGAACGGGTCGAAGTGCTGCGCGGCCCGGCATCGGTGCTCTACGGTTCGAATGCGATGGGCGGCGTGGTGAACATCGTCACCCGCGGGATGCGCGAGGACGGCGTGAAGACCCATGCCGACATCGGCTACGGCTCCTATAACACGTTGCAGACGGAGGCGACGAACCGCATCCGCAAGGGACGTTTCACGTCGGTGGTCAGCGGCTCGTACAACCGCACCGACGGACACCGCGCCGACATGGGATTCGAGCAGTACGGCGGTTATGCCAAGCTGGGCTATGAGATTTCGCAGGCGTGGAACGTGCGGGCCGACGTCAATGTGACGCACTTCAACGCCTCGCAGCCCGGGACGGTGACCAACCCGATGGCCGATGCCGACCAACGCATCACACGCGGCATGACTTCGCTCTCCGTGGAGAACAACTACGGCCGGACTTCCGGGGCCCTGAGCCTCTTCTACAACTGGGGCCGCCACCGGATCAACGACGGCTACACGGTCGATCCCAACGACACGAACAATCCGAAAGATTACCGTTTCAACTCACGGGACGACATGATGGGCGTATCGTGGTACCAGAGCGCCCGGCTTTTCAGGGGCAACCGGCTGACCGTCGGCGCGGACTACTACCGCTTCGGAGGCGAGGCGTGGAACAGATACGTCGGGGGAGACCGCAAGGGCGAGCGCTCCGACATCGCCGACAAGTCGCAGGACGAGGTGGCCGGCTACGTCGATTTCCGGCAGGACATCGGGGGCTGGCTGACCTTCGACGCCGGGCTGCGCGTCGACCACCATTCGCACATCGGGACGGAGTGGATCCCGCAGGCGGGGCTTTCGTTCCACCTGCCGCACACCATCGAGCTGAAAGCTTCGGCCTCGAAGGGTTTCCGCTACCCCACCATCCGCGAGATGTATATGTTCCCGCCGCAGAACCCCGACCTGAAACCCGAGCGGATGTGGAACTACGAGGTGGCCTATTCGCAGCGGCTGCTCGGCGGGCGGCTCACCTACGGCATCAACCTCTTCTACATAGACGGCGAAAACCTGATCGTCGCCGTGCCGCGCGAGGGGACGACGCCGCTGAATATGAACACCGGGAAGATCGACAACGCCGGCGTCGAGGCACAGGCCGCCTACCGCATTTCGGAGGCCTGGTCGGTCGCCGCCAATTACAGTTACCTGCACATGGAGAACCCCGTGATCGCCGCACCGGAGCACAAGCTCTACACCGAGGCCGGGTTTGCCCGGGGCCGCTGGTCGGTGACTACGGGCGTACAGTACGTCGCGGGGCTCTACACTTCGGTAAAGGCCAACGGCCGGGGCACGGAGAACACCGAGGATTTCGTGCTGTGGAACCTGCGGGCGTCGCTGCGCGTGAGCCGCTGCCTCACGCTGTTCGCCCGGGGCGAAAACCTGCTGGCGCAGCGCTACGAGATAAACGCCGGATACCCCATGCCGCGGGCGACCTTCATCGGCGGCATACGCCTGGATTTTTAAATACGGGCGGAAAACACTATTTTTGACACAATCAATAACGACAATATGGAAACAACGGCTGTAAAACTCTATTCGACGGGCTACCGCGAAGCGAAGACCTACCTCGCGGCGGCACTCTTCGTGGCAGGCAACATCGTCCTGCCCCAAATCTGCCACCTCGTGCCGCAGGGCGGCCTGCGGTGGCTGCCGATCTATTTCTTCACGCTCGTCGGCGCCTACAAATACGGCTGGCGGGTTGGCCTGCTGACCGCCCTGCTCTCGCCGGTGGTGAACTCGGCGCTGTTCGGCATGCCCGCAGCGGCGATGCTGCCCGTGATCCTGCTCAAATCGGTGCTGCTGGCCGTCGCCGCAAGCCTCGCAGCACGGCGGGCGGGGCGCGTAACGCTGCCCCTGCTGGCGGGCGTCGTCCTCTTTTACCAGCTGTTCGGCTCGCTGGGCGAATGGGCCTGGACGGGCTCGGCGGCCGCCGCCCTGCAGGACATCCGCATCGGGCTCCCCGGTATGCTGGCGCAGGTATTTGCAGGATACGCAGTGCTCCGGTACCTATTACGTAATTAACAATCCCAAGACATGACAAAAATGTATATGGTTTCGTTATTGTCGATCCTGCCTTTCACGGCCCCGGCCTGCGGATCGGCACAGGGCGGCGGAGAAGCGCCCGAGGCACCCAGGGTCTATTTCGTGCGGGACATCACGCCGGAGAATATGGTGCGCCTGTACGAGGCGCTGGAGCGTCCGGCGACGGGCAAGGTGGCAGTGAAACTCTCGACGGGGGAACCCGGCGGGCACAACTTTCTCAAGCCGGAGCTTATCAAGGATCTGGTGCAGAAGGTGGGCGGCACGATCGTCGAATGCAATACCGCCTACGGCGGCGGACGCGCCAGCACGGAAAACCACCTGAAGGCCGCCGCCGACCACGGCTTCACGGCCATCGCCCCGGTGGACATCATGGATGCCGAAGGCGAGGTAAGCTTGCCCGTGAAGGGCGGCAGGCACCTCAGGGAGAACTTCGTGGGGTCGCACTACCCCGCCTATGATTTCACGGTGGTGCTCTCGCACTTCAAGGGGCACGCCATGGGCGGCTTCGGCGGTGCGGTGAAGAACATCTCGATCGGCATCGCTTCGTCGGCGGGCAAGGCGTGGATACATTCGGCCGGGAAGACCAAGAATGCCGCCCAGATGTGGGGCAACCTGCCCGCGCAGGACGATTTTCTGGAGTCGATGGCCGAGGCGGCCAAGTCGGTGGCAGACCACTGCGGGGAAAAGATACTCTACATCAACGTGATGAACAACCTGTCGGTGGACTGCGACTGCGACGCGCACCCCGAAGACCCGAAGATGGGCGACATCGGCATCCTGGCCTCGACCGACCCGGTGGCGCTGGACAAGGCATGCGTCGACCTGGTTTACGCATCGACAGACCCGGGCAAGGTGCACCTGATCGAACGCATGGAGTCGCGCCACGGCATCCACACGCTGGAACACGGCGAAGCGATCGGGCTGGGCTCGCAGCAATACGAACTCGTGGAACTGGAATAGGATGGAGTACCGCATACTGGGGCGCACCGGACTGAAAGTCGGCGCCATCGCACTGGGTTGCGAGGGGTTCGCGGACAAGACGGCCGAAGAGGTGCGCGCCGATTTCGATTTCGCCATCCGCAACGGCATCAACTTCCTCGACCTTTACGCCTCGAACCCCGAGCTGCGCAGCAACATCGGCGCAGCGCTGGCGGGCAGGCGCGAGAAGTTCGTCATACAGGGGCACCTCTGCTCGGTATGGGAAGAGGGGCAGTACCTGCGCACGCGCGATCCGGAGAAATCGCTGGCGGCGTTCGAAGACATGCTCGCACGGCTGGGAACGGACTATGTGGAGATCGGGATGATCCACTACGTGGACGCCGAGGCCGACCTGCGCGAGGTGCTCGACGGCCCGATCATGCGCCTGGCGCAACGGCTCAGGTCGGAAGGGCGCATCCGCCACATCGGCCTGAGCAGCCACAACCCCGTGGTCGCGCACATGGCGGCCCGGACGGGGCTCATCGACGTGCTGATGTTCTCGGTGAACCCCTGTTACGACCTGCTGCCGCCGAGCGACGACGTGGATACGCTCTGGGCGGACGAGAGTTACGCGCGGGAGCTGCACAACATCGACCCCGAACGGCAACGGCTCTACGAATTCTGCGAACGCGAAGGGATCGCCATCGACGTGATGAAGGCCTACGGCGGAGGCGACCTGCTGAGCGACGCCAACTCGCCCTTCGGACGCCCGATGACCCCGGTACAATGCCTCGAATACGCCCTGACGCGCCCCGGCGTAGCGGCCGTAATGGCCGGCTGCCGCAGCCGCGCCGAGATTGAAGCGGCACTCGGCTGGTGTTCGGCCACGGCCGCGGAACGCGACTACACGGGGGCGCTGGCCGGGCTGGACAAATTCTCGTGGGAAGGGCACTGCATGTACTGCGGGCACTGCGCCCCGTGTTCGGTGGGAATCGACATCGCCGGTGTGAACAAATACTACAACCTGACCCTGGCACAGCACGAGATACCGGAGACGGTGCGCGAACATTACAGGCTCCTGCCGCACCACGCCTCGGAGTGCATCGCCTGCGGCCGCTGCGAACGGAACTGCCCGTTCGGCGTCGATATCATCGGCCACATGCGGCTGGCGGCGGCGAAATTCGGATATTAGAATGACGGAACGAATCATAGCACAAAGACTCGGGATCGGCCTCCCGCAGGTGCAGGGCACGGTACGCCTGCTGCGCGAAGGCGCCACGATCCCCTTCATCAGCCGCTACCGCAAGGAAGCGACCGGCTCGCTCGACGAATTGCAGGTCGGGGCGATCAAGGAACAACTGGACAGGCTCACCGAGCTGGAAGCCCGCAGGCAGACCGTCCTGACGACCATCGAGGGGCAGGGCAAACTGACCGGGGAGCTCCGCAAACGGATCGAAGAGTGCTGGAACGCGGTGGAGCTGGAGGACATCTACCTGCCCTACAAACCCAAGCGCCGCACACGCGCCACGGCGGCCCGCGAACGGGGGCTGGAACCGCTGGCCGACATCGTCATGGCACAACGGGCACACGACCTTCTGCGTCAGGCGCAACGCTTCGTCACGGCCGGGGTAGCGACCCCCGAAGAGGCCATTGCAGGAGCCTGCGACATCGTCGCCGAGAGGATATCCGAGGACGAACAGGCCCGCAACACCGTGCGGCGCACGATGGGACGCGAAGGGGCGGTGCACTCGAAGCTCGTGAAGGGCAAGGAGGCCGAGGGGGCGAAGTATTCGGACTACTTCGACGCCGCGTCGCCGCTGCGCAGCATCTCGTCGCACCGGTTCCTGGCCATGCGTCGCGGCGAAGACGAGGGGATCCTGCGCATCTCGATCGATGCCGACACGGAGCGCATCACCGAAGCGCTCTGCCGCCGGTTCATACGTCCCGGATCGGCTACGCGCACATATATGGAGGCCGCCGTGGCCGACTCGCTCAAGCGGCTCATCCGACCGTCGATAGAGACCGAGCTGCTCGCGGCCGCCAAGGAGAAGGCCGACGACGAGGCGATCGGGGTATTCGCCGAAAACCTGCGGCAGCTGCTCCTTTCGGCGCCGCTGGGACAGAAGCGCGTGATTGCCATCGACCCCGGATTCCGCACGGGCTGCAAAGTCGTCGTCCTGGACTCGCAGGGCAACCTCGTGCACAATACGACCATCTACCCGCACCCGCCGCAGGGCCGCTATGCCGAAGCGGCGGAAACGCTGCGGGCGCTGGCGGGGAAATACAGGGCCGAGGCCTTCGCAATCGGCGACGGTACGGCGGGGCGCGAAACCGAGCAGTTGGTGCGCGGCCTGGGACTGGACGGAGCCGTGGAGATATTCATGGTCAGCGAAGACGGCGCATCGGTCTACTCGGCGTCGGCCGCGGCGCGCGAGGAGTTCCCCGATTACGACGTGACGGTGCGCGGCTCGGTGAGCATCGGCCGGAGGCTGATCGACCCGCTCTCGGAGCTGGTGAAAATCGACCCCAAGTCGATCGGCGTCGGGCAATACCAGCACAGCGTCGACCAGGGAAAACTCAAGGCCAGGCTCAATACGGTGGTCGAAAGCTGCGTGAACAGGGTCGGGGTGAACATCAACACCGCCTCGAAACACATCCTCACCTATATTTCCGGACTGGGGCCGGCGCTGGCGGAGAACATCGTGGCGTACCGCGCCGCGAACGGCGATTTCAAGAACCGCAAAGAATTGCTCAGGGTGCCGAGGCTGGGCGCCAAGGCCTACGAACAGGCCGCAGGTTTCCTGCGCATCGTCGGCGGGCAGAATCCGCTGGACAACAGCGCCGTGCATCCCGAATCGTACCACATAGCCGAGCGGATGGCCGCCGACGCGGGCGTGACGGTCGACAGGCTGCTCGCCGACAAGGAGCTGCGCAGGGGCATCAAACCCGAGAGATACGTGGACGGACAGGTCGGGATTCCGACCGTGACGGACATCGTCGAAGCGCTGGACAAGTGCGGCCTCGACCCGCGCGAACAGCTGCAGGCCTTTTCGTTCGACCCGAACGTACGTACGATCGGCGACCTGCGCGAAGGGATGACGCTGCCGGGCATCGTCACCAACATCACGGCCTTCGGGGCTTTCGTCGACATCGGGATCAAGCAGGACGGGCTGGTGCACATTTCGCAGATGGCCGACCGCTACGTCGCCTCGCCGGCGGAGGTCGTGCACCTGGGACAGCAGGTCGAGGTGCGGATCACCGGGATCGACACCGCCCGCGGGCGGATTTCGCTCTCGATGCGCAAATAAAGCGGGGAGCGAACGGGCGCGGACAGGCAGGAGGTTTGATGCTCACCGGGTTGCGGACGGGCGTCCCGGAAAAGGAAATGCAGGGCCGGAATGGCCCTGCATTTTTTGTTTACAATTTGTTCATTAATTGCCCGCACGCATATTTGCGATCCGGGAAAGTATGTCTACATTTGTTCCGGAGCAAGGTTCCCCGCCGGCGGCTGCCGGCACGGGATCAAAAGGGAACTCCTGTGAGAATCAGGGGCTATTCCCGTAGCTGTAAGCCTTGATTGCGTTCCGCACTCTCTTGAGCCACTGTCCCCCGGGACGGGAAGGCGTGCGGATGGGGCGAGCCAGAAGACCTGCCTTGCGAGCTGCGACATCCGCCTTCGGGATTTAGGGCGGTGCCCGGAACAGATTTTACACCGGACAATTCAGGGGTAAGGACATGGCTGTCCTGCGTACTGCGCAGGCGGGGATGCCGCCTCCGTACGGCAAGACTTACAAACAAATACAGATACATTATGGGCATTTCGGAAATTTACATCGTCAAGCGCGACGGCAAGCGCGCCCCCTTTTCGCTCGAGAAGATCAAACGCGCGATCAGCAAGGCATTCCTTTCGGTAGGCGGATACGCCACCGACGACGACCTCACGTCGGTACTCAGTCGCGTACATATCTCCGACGGCATGAATGTCGAGGAGATACAGAACCAGGTCGAGGTGGCGCTCATGGCCGAACGCTATTTCGCTGTGGCCAAGAGCTACATGCTCTACCGCCAGAAGCACACCGAGGATCGCGAAGACCGCGAAAAACTCGAATTCCTGATCAACTACTGCGATGCCTCGAACCCCGCGACGGGTTCGAAATACGATGCCAACGCCAACGTCGAGAACAAGAACATCGCCACGCTGATCGGCGAACTGCCCAAACAGAACTTCATCCGGCTCAACCGCCGGCTGCTGACCGACCGCATCAAGGAAATGTACGGCAAGGAACTCTCGGACAAATACCTCCGCCTGCTGAAAGACCACTTCATCTACAAGAACGACGAAACGTCGATGGCCAACTACTGCGCTTCGATCACGATGTACCCGTGGCTGCTGAACGGCACGCTCTCGGTGGGCGGCAACTCGACACGCCCGACCAATCTCAAGTCGTTCTGCGGCGGCTTCGTCAACATGGTCTTCATCGTGTCGTCGATGCTCTCGGGCGCCTGCGCCACGCCGGAATTCCTGATGTATATGAACTATTTCATCGAACAGGAGTACGGAGAAGATTACTACAAGCGGGCGGACGAGGTGGTCGACCTCTCGAAAAAGCACAGGACGATCGACAAGATGATTACGGACTGTTTCGAACAGATCGTCTACTCGATCAACCAGCCCACGGGGGCGCGTAACTTCCAGGCCGTGTTCTGGAACGTGGCCTACTACGACCGCTACTATTTCGAAAGCTTGTTCGGCGAATTCGTATTCCCCGACGGGACGAAGCCGCACTGGGAATCGCTGTCGTGGCTGCAAAAGCGTTTCATGACGTGGTTCAACCGCGAGCGCACGAAGACCGTGCTGACCTTCCCGGTCGAGACGATGGCCCTGCTGACCAGGGACGGCGACGTGATGGACAAGGAATGGGGCGACATCACGGCGCAGATGTACGCCGAGGGGCACTCGTTCTTCACCTATATCAGCGACAACGCCGACTCGCTGTCGAGCTGCTGCCGTCTGCGGAACGAGATTCAGGACAACGGGTTCAGCTACACGCTCGGCGCGGGCGGCGTCTCGACCGGCTCGAAGAGCGTGCTGACGATCAACCTCAACCGCTGCATCCAGTACGCCGTGAAGAACGGCATGCACTATCTCACCTATCTGGAAGAGATCACGGATCTGGTACACAAAGTACAGACGGCTTACAACGAAAACCTCAAGGAACTGAAGTCCAAAGGCATGCTGCCGCTCTTCGATGCGGGCTACATCAACCTTTCGCGCCAATACCTGACCATCGGCGTAAACGGACTGGTCGAAGCCGCCGAATTTCTGGGAATCCGCATCGACGACAACGACGACTACGTCGCTTTCGTGCAGAACGTACTGGGGCTGATCGAGCGTTACAACAAGAAATACCGCACCAAGGAGCTGATGTTCAACTGCGAGATGATCCCCGCCGAAAACGTCGGCGTGAAGCACGCCAAATGGGACCGCGAGGACGGATACGCCGTGCCGCGCGACTGCTACAACTCCTATTTCTACGTCGTCGAGGACCAGTCGCTGAACGTCGTCGACAAATTCCGGCTGCACGGACGCCGCTACATCGACCACCTCACGGGCGGCTCGGCGCTGCACATGAACCTCGAAGAGCATCTTTCGAAAGAGCAGTACCGCCACCTGCTGCGCGTGGCCGCGGCCGAGGGCTGCAACTACTTTACGTTCAACATTCCCAATACGGTCTGCAACAAGTGCGGGCATATCGACAAACGCTATCTGAAAGCGTGTCCCGCATGCCATAGCGACGATCTGGATTACCTGACGCGCGTGATCGGCTACATGAAACGGGTCTCGAACTTCTCGGCCGCACGCCAGCAGGAGGCCGAACGCCGCTATTACGGCAACATGAAACCGGCGGCGGGCGGCGCGAAAACACCCGGACAGCAGGGTGCGCACCCGCAGGAGGGACCGCACCCGCAACGGGAACCGTTCGCACAGAAAGAATCGGCCGGCCAGAAAAGTTCGCCCGCTCAGGAGGCCGTATGACAGCTCCGGAAACAGTAGTCCGATACTACAATTTCGACATCGTATTCGCGGAGATTCCGGGCGAAACGACGCTGGCGATCAACATCGCCAACTGCCCGAACCGCTGTCCGGGGTGTCATAGTCCCCACCTGCAGGCCGACGCGGGGCATGTGCTCGACGCCGCGGAACTGCGCGCCCTGCTGGAACGGTACGGCCGTTCGGTGACCTGCGTCTGCTTTATGGGCGGGGATGCCGCGCCGCACCGGATCGCCCGGCTGGCGGAGGTCGTGCGGCAGGAGTTGCCGGTCCTGCACGTCGGCTGGTATTCGGGACGGCAGGAGTTGCCGGAAGGATTCGCGCCGCAGGTGTTCGACTACATCAAACTGGGCGGCTGGGTCGAGTCGCTGGGGCCGCTGACTTCGCCGACGACCAATCAGCGGCTCTACAGAATCGGTCCCGATGGCGCAATGGAAGACATTACGGAGCAATTCCGTCACAAACCGTAAACGGAACGGCGTTTTGTTCAGGGGAACCGGAGCATAGGAGATTAGTTAAGCGTTGTCTGCCATACAACGATTTACCTCCGGTTCCCGGAACAAAACCACCCTCGGCCGGAGCCGATCGGAACAGCGGCAGAAAAACCGGCGCGTCTGTTTACGAACGCCGCATATCGGTCATCGGACGGGTTTGCACGATACGGGATTCCGAAACCGTGGACGGAACAAGAGTTTATCTTGTAACGTGGATCGTACGGCGGTATTCCGTGGGAGACATGCCCGTATGCAGGCGGAAAAAGCGGCTCAGCGAAGACTGGTTGGCGAAGCCGGCCCGTCGTGCCACGGCCTTTATGTCGAGCCTCGCGTCCCAGAGCAGGGTTTTGATCTCGATAACGACGTAGTCCGCAATCATTTCATGGGCGGACTGGCCGTTTACTTCCTGAATGACTTTGGTCAGATATACGGGCGAAATGCATAACTTATCGGCATAGAAAGCGACCTCCCTGCGCGTTTTGTGGTGTTCGCTGACCAGCATGGCGAACCGCATGGCGATATTCTCCTTGTTGGTATTCACGAAAGGGCGCTTCTTGGCGCTCGTCTTCTGCTGGAAAAGGACGTAGAAATCCCAGTAATAAATCCGCAGCAGATGCAGAATGGTCTCCCGCAGGAAAAGGGGATCGTTGTTGCTGCCCCTGAGATCAATCGCCCGGCAAAACCCCAGAAACCGGTTTCGGTCCACATCGTTCACGCTGTACAGGAAGTTCTTCCGCATATAGAAGAAAAAATCCGGGGTTATTTTCCCCAACCCGCTCATGATGTCGAGGAACATCCCCTTGTCTACTTTGAAAAAGGTCATCGAGAAATCGTCGCTGACCTCGCGGATCGACACCAGCTGCAACGGCAGAATCGTCACGATATCGTTTTCGGAAATCGGACTGCGCACCGAAAAAACCTCTATCACAGCGGTACCTCCCGTGCAAATACCGCAGAAACCCTCCTCCTGATAGGCCTCGTGTTCGCTTATCGGCAGAGACGAAATATCGGTATATATTTGGAATTTGGGATGCATGCTGATTTTTATTGCATTAAATATACGACATTCGCCTTCCCCGCATCTCCTTAATGCAAAAATTGAACTCGAATGGCAAACTTAAGTATCAAAACTCAAAATCGCACCGGAGAGACGGCATAACGCGAAAGCGCATATCATGCTCCGCCGCAGGAAATTTCCCGAACGGGCAAAATCACGCTCCTTCTCAAAAAGCGGCACCGCCTGAACAAATCTGCGAAAAGCAAACCGCCGCAGAAGGGCATGGCAAAAAAGAAAAGGCGCCAAAACCTTGACAATCAAAGTTTTGACACTTAATCAGTACCCGGAGCCGATACACAACCTATATAATACTATCCAAGCAAAAGAATATAAAATACTTATTATTAGTATTTTATAAATATTTACAACTCTACCATTTGCGCTTATTTTGAGGCTTTTTTGTTATTTTTTACACCTTTATTACACCCTGAATTAAAAAATAAATATATATCTTTGCATCATAAGATCAGCAAGATACAAAACTACTAATTCCGGGATTATGGCAAAACTGCAAGCAAAAACCAAAGAAAATCCAAAATTGATGCAAAAAACGCTGGCCGACGGTCGGCAAAGTTTGTATCTGGAGTACTATATGGGTTACAACAAGGTGATCGACGAGGTGACGGGTAAAGAGCATATCAAGCACATCCGCTCGAAAGAATACTTGGGGCTTTACCTGCTGCCCAATCCCCGCACACCGGAAGAACGCCAAAAGAACAAGGAAACGTTAGCCCTCGCCGCAGAAATTCGCATCGACAAGGAAAAGGTGTTGGTTGCCCGTCGGTACGACAAGGCCGCACCTGTGAAGCAGAAAATCAATTTTCTGGAGTTCTTCGATGCCTATGTAAAGAACTACAAGAAAAAAGACATTCGGATGATGGAGGGTTGCCTGCGACGGTTCCGGGGATTTCTTGCGGAATCCTATCCGAGCATGCAGACTAATATCAAGCCAGATCAGATGACCAAGGAGATGATGATCAAATTCGTAGACTATCTGCAACAGCACTCTTTCGGCGAGGGCGCAAGGGGATTTTTCCAACGCTTCAAAAAGGTTATCAAATATGCCATAGACCAAGATATAATCTTAAAGAATCCCTGCACAGGCGTTCCCTGTGTTGTTGATGATACAGCATTAAGAAAAGACGTGTTAAGCCTTGAAGAAATCGCACAACTCGCAAATACCCCGTACCAGAATACCGACATCCGCCGGGCGTTCCTATTCTGCCTGTACGCCGGATTGAGGTATTGCGATGTGGTCGATCTGAAATACAGCAACGTCGATTATGCCAACAAGACGATCCGGTTTGACCAAAACAAAACCACCGGGCACTCGACACACTCGATTGTTACAATCCCATTAAGCAATACGCTATTAAAGTTGATCGGCGAACGCCCGGAGAAAGACGGCCCCATCTTCACACTGCCGAGCCACACCGGATGCCTGAAAGCCCTGCGGATATGGGTTGCCCGTGCAGGAATTGAAAAGCACATCACATGGCACTGCGCCCGCCACAGCTTTGCCGTGAACCTGCTCGGCGAGTGTCACACCGATATTAAGACTGTCGCGTCCCTGCTTGGCCACAGCGGATTAAAGCACACGGAGAAATACACCCGTGCCGTCGATTCGCTCAAAGAAAAGGCGGTTAATGCCTTGCCGGAGTTGACAATTTAAGTTTTTAATTTATATTTGCGATAAAATCAATAAGTTATGGGGAATATACAGGACATCATAAGAATCTTTTCAGCTAATATCCTATTGGCTGCAAAAGAAGATTTATCCGTCAAAATATTAGCAGAGACGCTTATTATTAACGGATTAGGTGGACATCAACCAATTAAAGAAATGACAATAAACAATGCAGTTGATTATCTTGCTCATCATCATAAACAACAAATTGATTGTCGAAAAAATTTGTCGGACATAGAAAAAGAAGCGGAAAAAAGAGCAATAGATACCCAAAGTGAATTCTTAAAACAGGGAATCAAAGAAACATTTAAAGCACAGGCCCTGCTTCTTTGACATGAATATCAATTTTCTTGCTTCACTCAACAATAGGCAGTTAACGGCCTTGACCGAGCTGTTCAACGGCCAACGTGTATTCCAGCCAGAAGTCGATACAAATACGGTCGCCGCCTTGTTCATGTGCAGGCTCAAAGAACCGTTGGTCGTTTGCAATGCCCGCACCCTTTGTTACATTTTCCACATCTTGGGCGAAGAGCAGTTAATTACTCCTATTTGGCAAGCCGTAGCAGCAAAGAATAAGTGCTTCGTATCGCTCAACGGCAAGCCCATAAGCCGCAACACGCTCTCAAGTGCAAATTATTGCGCAGTCAATTCCGACTCTCCCTACAGAGCCTACCTTATCAAAAGCTACATCGGCATCCTAAAAAACACCAAATAACCCTTACAACATTCCGCAAGGACACTTTGCCCAGCCAAGAATGAGCGAGAGTGAGCGAATGAGAACAATCCGCCCCAATCACCCTTATATTTGCCGCTGATAATTTATTCCATGTCTAACTAAAAAACTATCTATGGAACATGAGATCAGTATGGAGCAGCGGCTGAACCGCATCGAGCAGTTGCTCGCAGGGCAGAAAAATGTCCTCACTTTCGACGAGACTTGCACTTACACCGGGATTTCCCGGACGTACATGTACAAGCTGACCTGCGGGAGCCGTATCCCGCATTACAAACCCAACGGCAAAAACATCTATTTCGACCGGGCGGAGTTGGAGCGCTGACTGCTCCAAAACCGAATCAAGCCCGCCGCGGAGATCGAGCAGGACGCAGCCAATTATGTGGTAAATTCCAAGACCTAAAGACGGGATCAGCAACTATCGCCGACCTCGCCCTACGAGATTATGCGGGTCTCTTCGGGCGAAGGTCGGCGAATCTTTCCAACGGCCCACGCTCCCCATCAAGCAACAATAAAGTAGGGTGGCAAGTTTGTGTTTTCGTAAACGAAAACGGGGCTTGCTCCCGCTGGTCGGCGCGTCATCCCGTTGGTCTAATCATTAAAATTCCAAGTATGAAAAGAACCTTTAACAAGGGCGGTCGCCCGGTGTTGGAAGCCGCCCAAAGACAGAAATACATCGTCAGCGCAAGGCTCGACAGCGAACACTATTTCCGGCTGAAGAAGTTAGCCCGCACATCGGGCTGCCGTCCGTCCGAGATCATCCGCCAGCTTATCGGGCGCGGGTGAGTGCGTGAGCGGATGCATCCGGAACATCTGGATTATATGGTGCAGTTGAAAGGCATTGCCCGCAACCTGAATCAACTCACCCGCTCGGCCAATGCCGGCGGGTTTGCGGCAGAGATTGCGCCCCATGCGACGATCATCACCGAGATCGAGGACTTTCTAAAACAGGTGCGCCATGATCGGTAAGATTATCGCCGGATCGTCTTTCGGTGCGACGGTCGGCTATGTAATGAAAGAGCAGTCGCGGATATTGGGTTTTGAGGGTATTGAGCCGCCGAGCGTGTCGGACATGGTGCGGGATTTCAAAGACCAGACGCTATTGAATCCCCGGATCAAAAACGCAGTCGGACATATATCGTTATCCTTCTCTCCGAGAGATGCCGACCGACTGACCGACCCAGTTATGGCGCAAATTGCACGGGAGTATATGGAGCGCATGGGGATTCGAAACACGCAGTTTTTGATTGTCCGGCACACGGATCAAGCGCATCCCCATTGTCATATCGTCTATAACCGGGTCGGAAACGACGGGCAGACCATATCGGACAGGAATATCAAAATCCGGAACGGAAAAGTTTGCAAGGAGCTTACAGCCAAGTACGGTTTATACTATCCGAAAGGCAAAGAGCAGGTGCGGCGCGAACGGTTGCGCGAGCCGGACAAGACCAAGTACGCCATTTACGACGCTATCCGGGGTTGTCTGCCCGGCTGCAAGTCGTGGGGCGATCTGGAGAAACGATTGCAGGAACGAGGTATTACGACCACATTCAAGTATTGCGGCAATACCGACCGCAGGCAGGGCGTATTGTTTGGTATGAGCGGCTACACCTTTTCCGGCTCGAAGATCGACCGAGCTTTCAGCTTCTCCAAGTTAGGCCGTCATTTCTCGCAGGCGCAGCGGATTGTTACTCCCATCGCACAGCCCCGCCATTCGGCGCAGGCGGTCGGGAATTTATCGGCAGCAGTTAGCCATTACCGTTCGGCGTTCGCCGGGTTGTTCGGCAGTCGCGGTAATTCGGGAGAATCCGTCGATTTGGGCGGCTTCGGTGTGGCGGGCGGTGTAACTTTACCGCCGGGCGGGTGTTGCAGCTCAATCACCCCAGAACAAATGCAGCGACACATCGGAGAATCCCACGAAGAACACATAGCACGAATTACGGCCCTGATCCGGCAGGCGACCGAAGCAATGCTGGTCGAGCAGGCCGAGCGCAGCCGCAGAATCCGGGAACAGCAAACCAAGAAACGTCAAATTAAAATACATCATTAAATTATGGCAGAGGAAAAAACCGTCGCATTGGATTGCGACCAGTACGAAGATTTCAAGGAAGAGTTTATCAAGGCTTTCAAGGCCGAGATTGCAAAGCTACAGGGTGGCGGCGATAATACAGCCCTGATGCAGCGGATCGACGAAATAGCCCGTGTGCAGAATCTTTCGGCGGAGCAGATCACCAATTTTATCAACCGCATCGGGCAAATCGAGATTAAACCCGTGGTCGAGGTACAGCCGCCCGATATGACGGACGTAAACAGGGCTTTCGGAAAGATCAACGTCAGCACGGAGATACTCGCCGAAGCGATGAAACGGATAAATGCCGAGGTAAAGGGTGCATTAAGCGACGAGAAGATCAAAAAGGCAGTGCAGCTGTTCGTAAGCCGCGAGGTGGAGAAATACAAGGAGATGTTAGACGGTCATTGGTCACGTATAAACAATACGTTAGATCATTTGCTACATCGGATTCCCTACAATTACGACATCAACAAACGGTTAGTTCGGGCGTGTGTATGACTGGCTCTGACTGCCGGGCTATCCGTTGTGGGAAATATATGGCAGGCCGTGAACAATCGGCAATACCGCAAGAATGATTGGAAATACCGATATATGCAGGCTGTCTGGCACGGAGAAATGCAACTCATTACCGACCTCGACCGGGTGTTCGATCAAGGCGAGAACGAGAATATCGACATTATAAAGCAAGAGGTCAGGCAGTACGAAAAAGAGATCAAGGAACGCGGCGCAGCAATTGTAAACCGAGAGCGGACGAAGGCCGAAAAAGAGAAAACAAAGGCCAAGAAAAAGTAGGATGACAGAAAAGGGGGCTTGCGAGATCGTTGATAATCTCGCAAGCCCCCTTTTCGTTCGGATGATTAACCGCTTATTGCCGTTCGCTCAATTCTTTATAAAGTTCCAGCCGCAAACCGCACAGGTTTTCGATAATCCCGCCTGCTTTACGCACGCGCTCCATATGTATATCCAACTTTTGCGGTGCGATGTCGAACCGGATGCCGTATGGAGACTTTTGCAGGAAACTCTTCAGACGCGGCAGTGTGAAGATGTTTTCGATATGGTTGTCGTCGAAAGCAAGCATCAGCTTCGTGGAAAGCGTCCGCATCCGATCGTGCATGATAACCGGATCATGGCTGTCGAACTCCAGACCATGATAAACGTAGTAAAGCGTGTGATAGAAATAGACCATTGCCTGCGCCGAGAACTGCGCGGCCAGACGCATATTACGGCTCTCGCTGAAAGCGTCCTGCGCCTGTTCAAGCAGTTCATTGCCCTGCGTGCGGAACGTGTCGAAATGGAATTTAGCGTCGGCATACGCCTTGGCGAAGTCGATCGGGTGCTTCGGACGCTGAAAATGGTAACTGTCGCTACAATACAGCAACTCGCCTTCGGCATGGGCAAAGAAGAGGAACGGCGTTGAGTTCGATTCGACATAGCTCAACGTCATGATGTAAAGATTGATGTAGGTAATCTTCCGGCAGCTGTACGGCACTTTGTAGCGCAGGATGCGTTTGGTCTGCATCCAATCGTATTCCGGGGTTTCACGCACCACGACAAGCAGGTCGTAAGCCATGGCGTCGCTGTGCGGCGTGCCGCCGACCAGTTTACCGAAAAGCAGGATATATTCGGGATCGAAATAGCCGTCCGTCAGGCATTGGACGATTCGGGCAGCTTCGGCAGGGTCGTAAAATCGTTCGGCGGGCTGTTCGAGTTCGAGGGCTAAGCGTTGTGCAGGATTTTCCTGCACGGGATTTTGATTCGTTTCCATTTGATTGATTGTTAGAAATTTGACATAGTAAGGGCTGTCCTCATCGCAGCATTTCGGCAATAAAGAGAATAACAATTTGGTTAGCAATTATTTGCTAATCGGGCGGGTGGAAATGGAAATGAATCGGGAGGTTGCACGGCGGGAACCGCCTGCGGCTGGCCTTGCGGCGTGTCTGCGTCGGAACGCGGACGATGGATTGTGTTCGCATAAATAAAAAGGATGCACAGCTGCGAACACAATCCATCCCTCTTGCGAGTTCAAAACCGGTGTCGTTCGCGGGATTACTCCCCAACGACTCTGTGCATACTTTTAGTAGTAGCGTTCCGATTTTGAAAGCCATTGCAAGAAAGTTTATTATGAATTATGTTCGCAGGGGCAAAGATAGTAATTATTCTATAATCGGGCATATTTCCACTCTCAAATTTACAACCAATAGTTGCAATATAATATTATAAATATCACTGCAAATTAGTCATTTTCAAAGAGTTTTACTATATTTGAGAAAATGGCACAACCTAAAACAACCTAAAATATTGGTTCACAACACTATGGATAGCAGTCTCATATCTATTCATTACAGTCTTATAGACGATGACGTCCATAAAATGGATGCTCTTTCCCGCAATGAGTGTGAAAAACAATTCTTACAAGCTATAAATTGTCTGCAAAAGTATTTAGGTTGCAAAATTTCCATCGACGTACAAGTCAAAAAAGAAGGTGGGGTAATTGACACATATCAAGTTATATGTGCAGAAATACTGACCAACCCAAGTGTTACATTTGCCTTTGGTGCTGTATTTAATGCCTTTATTAATAATTTCTTTAGACCTAATATTCATTCATCTGAAGAAACTAAAAATAATCTTGAGAATATTGAGAAAACAAAACAATTAATCGAATCCGGAGTAATTACCTCTGAAAATTTTGAAAGTATTTTTGCAAATGATAGATATATAAAGAAACGCAAATCCATTTTTTTCAAAGAGGCGAAAAAAATTCCAGACATCAAACAGATTGCAGCAGAATCACCTCAACTACAAGCACCTATTACTATTCCTGTTTCCAACTTTAGCGATTACGTTATAACAGATATAGCAGACACCACTACCGAGATAGAAGAGGCACGAATCTATATTATTGCCCCTATATTAGATAAAGGAAGAAAAGATTTATGGAAAGGTATATATAAAGGGGAATCTGTCTTATTTCGTATGTTAGACCATAATTTCAGGAACCAAGTTGCAGAAGGTGTATTCACTTTCAGAAACGGGACTTACATCGAATGTAATTTAGAAATAACAAAGATTGAAGATGATGAAAAGGTAGATGTTAAGTACTGTGTTATGAAAGTGTCGAAAATTGGAGATGATGATAACCCGAAAGATGTATTAGTTCCACTGAAGAAAAGGCGAAAAAATAAATCCAGTTATAATGAACAAAAGTTATTCTAATTTATTCAAGCCTAAATATCTTATATCATGAATAAGATCATTCAGTTAAATATAGATTTTGCCGTAATAGACGAAGAATATACGTTCAGGAATGGGTTGAAATTACCCATCTTCAAAATATCATCATATCACACTCTTGTCCAATTTATTGGATACGCAAAGTATCTCAATCGTTCAACGGGGAATGTTTATTTGCGGGGACAGCATAAAATGTATGACACTTTAATTCCAGCAATATTTAGGAATTGCTCTTCCCGTAACGGTGGGGTTTGTAATAGGAACACTCGTATTAGCGAAATTGTCAGAGAGTGTACAAATAGAATGGATCTTATTCGGGATTTAGATGAACTGGTAAGAGAGCCTATATTACAACATTATGGCATAGGGACAAGATGGATTGACTTGGTCGATAATTTATGGATTGCAATCTGGTTTGGGATACATGATTGGCATACCAGAATACTCGAGAGAGAATACAGAAATGTCATTCCTCGTCAAGGAGGGCCAAATGAATATATGTATTTGCTACTTATTTGTTCTGATGGAATCAATGAAGATAAAAACGTTCCCGGACTATACAAAGGAGATTGCACATATACTGTCGACTTAAGGAAGGCGGCCCCCTCAACATTTTTAAGACCCCACGCCCAACACGCTCTTCTAATGCGCTCTAAACATTTACAAACCACAGAACATTTAGATTTAGCAGATCGTATTGTCGGCATCGCCAAACTCAAAGTTGATGATTGCATAAGTTGGATAGGCACGAACGGATTAACCTCTGCAAGAAATTTATTTCCACCTGTAAATTTTGATAATGGCTATGGTGTGCTTATAGAAAAAGCCCCACATAGAAAAAATTTCATAAAAGAATATGGATCTATTTACTCAATAACATATTGAGAAATCAATAAAGATTTGTCAATTTTTACACCTTATTTACACCCTATCAAAAGTAAAACGCCACTTAATCAACTGATTAAGCGACGTTTTTTGTACCCGGAGCCGGGGTCGAACCGGCACGACATTGCTGTCATTGGTGTTTGAGACCAACGCGTCTACCGATTCCGCCATCCGGGCAAACCTCATCCGTAGAATCGGGATGGCAAAGATAGTCGAATCTTTGCAATTTTCAAAGAATCCGGCTATTTTTCAAAAAAAGCCCTGATTTTTTTCGCCTTGGCCGGACCGACCAGCGCCGAAAGCTCCTCGGCCGGAGCGGCCTTGACCTTGGCCACGGAGCGGAAGTGCTGGAGGAGCGTGCGGATCGTCTTGTCGCCGATGCCTTCGATCTGCTCCAGTTCGCTATGGATAAACGCTTTGCTGCGCTTCTGACGGTGGAACGAGACGGCGAAACGGTGCACCTCCTCCTGAATGTGCGCCAAAAAGTGGAAAAGGGGCGAAGTGGGACGGATGCCGACCAGCACGGGCGGATAGCCGCAGAGCAGTTCGGAGGTCCGGTGGCGGTCGTTCTTGGCCAGTCCGGCCACAGGTATGTCCAGCCCAAGATACTCCAGTACCTCGTGAATGATGCCCATCTGCCCCTTTCCGCCGTCGGCAATGATGAGATCGGGCAGCTCGGCCCCCTCTTCCTGAAGACGGCTGTAACGCCGGAAGACGACTTCGCGCATCGAAGCGTAATCATCAGGCCCTTCCACGGTCTTGATGTTGAAATGACGATACTCCTTGCGTGCGGGTTTTCCATCGCGGAAGACCACGCACGAGGCTACCGGATGGGCCCCCTGCAGATTGGAGTTGTCGAAACATTCGATGTGCCGCGGCTGTCTGTCGAGACGCAGCTCCTTTTGCAGGGCATTCAACAGCCGTTCGGTATAGCGTTCGGGATTCTTGATTTCGAGGTTCTTGAGCTGCTCGGCGCGGTAGATGCGGGCGCTCTTCTGCGAGAATTCCAGCAGTTCGAGTTTTTCGCCGCGCTTCGGCACCGTGAAGGTCACGCCGTCGAACAACAGCGTCGTCGAAGGCAGGAACGGAACGACGACCTCTTTGGCGAGCGTTCCCGCGATATGCTCCACGATATGCTGGATGGCCAGCGTCAGCATGTCGCGTTCGTCGCCGCCGACGCCCGTAGAGAGTTTCACCGTATAGACGCCCACGATCGAGCCGTGGCGGATGCGCACGAAGTTGCAATAGGCCACATCGTCGTCCGGAAGAAGCGAAAAAACATCCACATCGACGATCTTCGCGCTCACGATCACCGACCTGCTCGAATAGTTGTCCAGCGCGTCCAGACGCTGTTTGTAGCGCTGCGCCAGTTCGAATTTCAACCCGGCGGCGGCATGCGACATTTCGCTTTCCAGATAGCTCCGCACGGGGCGCAGGTCGCCCTTGAGCACCGCGACGACCATATCGACCAGCTTTGCGTACTCCGCTTCGCTCTGCTCCCCGACGCAGGGACCCTTGCAGTTGCCCAGATGATACTGCAGGCAGACCGAATACCTGCCTTTGGCGATCTGTTCGGGCGCCAGATTGAGCTTGCACGTCCGCAGCGGCACCACTTCGCGCACGAATTCGAGCACGCTGTGCTGCATCATCACCGAGCTGTAGGGACCGAAATACTGCGAGCCGTCGCGCGTCAGCTGGCGGGTGGACTGCACGCGCGGAAAATGTTCGCGCCGCACCACGATCCACGGATAGGTCTTGTCGTCTTTGAGCAGAATGTTGTAACGCGGCTGGAGGGTCTTTATCAGCGAATTTTCGAGCAGCAGCGCGTCGGTCTCGCTGCTGACGACGATATGGCGGATCTCGGCGATCTGCCGCACCAGCACACGCACTTTGGCGCTGTGCTCCTTGCTCTGCACGAAATAGGAGGAGACCCGTTTGCGCAGGCTCTTGGCCTTGCCCACATAGATGATCGTCCCGGAGCGGTCCACGAACTGGTAGACGCCCGGTGACAGCGGCAGCATCGCCACCTGTTCCCTGAGGTTGTTTTTTCCGGTTTCGGCCATAACGACAATAGCAACGCAAATGTAACAAATATTTCGCAAAACCCGCAGATGCACCCCTGAAGCCCGTCAGAGGACGATATAGCGGGCCGATTTGTCCGCTCCGCTGACGAATTTGTCCAATTCTTTGGTTTATTCGTCGGAACGGCATATATTTGCAATCCAATGCAAACACCCTCAAAACTATGAGATTGATTTTACCACTGTTTCTGTTCGGTATGCTCGTAACTTCGTGTATCGAAAACAATTACGATCTGTCGGAAATCGACACGGACGGCGTCGTCATCGGCGACGAATTCCGGCTGCCGCTGGCTACGGTCACCGTCAGCATGAGCGAACTGAGCAAGGAAGGCACCGACATCAAAGCCCTCTTCGACGAAGCCGATATCTGGCTGCCTTCGCCGCTGCCCGCAGGCGGAAAATACGTGGATCTTCAGAAGATTCAGCACACCCCGTCCTATATCGACGAGCTGCTCGACGAACTGATCGAACAAATGAAGAGGTCCGACGCCAAAATCAACGCCGTAGCGGACCTGCTCTATGACAAGTATCTCGGCACGTTCCTGCCCCTGCTTCCGCCGAACACGGACCCGAAAGATTTCAAGCAGGTATTCATCACGATGTTCCGCGCTACCACGGGATTGCAGGAGGAGCTGGCCGGCGAGGTCCGAGATTTGGCCGGCGGCTACCTGACGGATCTGAAAATCGAAGACGTAACCTACGACCTCGGCAGGATCGACCTCGGCAGCGACGTGGTGGACATGCTGGCCGACAACCTCGATCCGAAGGGCACGGCAAATCCCAAAAACACGCTGGACATCTACGGCGAAATCATCAGCGCACTGCCTGTCAGCCTGCAGTTCAGCCCCCGATTCTACCCCACGGAGGTGGAGTTCGACATACGCGTCGAACCCAACGTAAAGACCGAGATCGGCGAAACGCGGCTCCACGAGAACGACCTGCGCCAGATCATCGACGGCACGGAGATCATCCTCCCCGTCAAACTGGAGAAATATTTCCCCGGCTCCGGATTCACGCCCGACCAGAAAATCGTCATCGCACTGCGTCTTGTCAAGCGCGGCGGTCTGAAACTCAACCTCTAACCCGGCACCGCACATGAAAAAAACATACGCTTTTCTCGCAACGCTGCTGCTGGCATCAGGCGTTGCCGCCCAGAACCCGACGGCTTACTTCATGGAGGGAACGACCTTCCGCAGCCAGTTCAACCCGGCTTTCGCACCGCTGCGCGGCTATGTCAACATTCCCGGTCTGGGCGGCATAGACATCAACGCCAGCGGCAATCTGGCCGTGGACAAACTGCTCTATCCCCGCAACGGGAAACTGGTCACGCTGCTCGACGAAGCCGTTTCGACCAGACAGGCGCTTTCGGGACTCAAGGCCGACAACCTGCTGGGCATCGACACCCGCGTGAACCTCATCGGCTTCGGCGCCTTCACGCGCAACCACAAGAATTTCTGGTCGTTCGACCTCAACGCCCGCGCGACCGCCGACGCTACGCTGCCCTACTCGCTCTTCGCATTCCTCAAGGAAGGCACGGGCAGCGACATCCACAACATCGGGCTCACGGCCGACAGCTACCTCGAAGCGGCCTTCAGCTACTCGTTTCCGCTGCTCAACGACCGGCTTTACATCGGTGTCCGCGGCAAATTCCTCGTCGGAGCCGCCCGCGCCCGCATGTACTTCACCCGATTCAACGTGACGCACGGAGAAGAGGAGTGGCGGATCGACGCCGCAGGCGGACTCGACATCACCGCCGCCGGTCTCGACGTCACGACCAAGCGCAACGACGCCGGCGAGGAGGTTTACAAGCTGGACGACATCGACTTCAAACCCACGTCGCCCGCAGGCTACGGCTTCGCCGTCGATCTGGGCGCCACGTACGACATCCTGCCCAACCTGCAGGCGTCGCTGGCCGTAAACGATCTGGGATTCATCGGCTGGAGCAAGAAGAAAAACGTCACGGGCTTCTCGTCGAAAGAGCTTTCGTTCACGGGCGTCAACGTCACGGAGGACGGCACCGAATCGCCCGATTTCGACATCGACGTGCTGGAATTTCACAAAGGAGCGCCCCAAAGCGTGTCGCGCATGCTGCGCGCAACGATCAACGCCGGACTCGAATACGAAGTATGGCGCCACAAAATCGGCATCGGACTGTTGTATTCGGCCCGTTTCTGGGAGTACAAGACCTTTCACAACATCACCGGTTCGGTCAATTTCCACCCGATCCGCTGGTTCACGCTCACGGGAAGCTACTCGGTGATCGACAATCGCGGCGGCGCCGTGGGGCTGGGACTCAACCTCTGCCCCAGCTGGATCAACTTCTTCATCGGCACGGACGTCCTGATAACCAAACACACGCCGCAGTTCGTCCCAGTCAGACAGAGCATCATGAACGTCACGCTCGGCATCGGCGTTCCGATCGGCAAACGCAGCCACCGCATCCCGGCCTACGTTTACGGCAAGGACAGACGTTAGTCTCGCATAAAACGGATTACACGAAAACGTTCCGGCGGCAGGGCCGGAACGTTTTTATTTACAGCCGCGGAAAAAACCGGCAAAACAAGCCGTAAAGTCAGCCCATATACGAGAAAACAACAAGCCCCGATGCCCAAACAGTCCGCCCGTTTCCATATTTTAGGCGCACGAATACCACTTTCGGTCAAGGGCATTGCAATTTCAGAAACTTTATTTACCTTTGTAGTGCAGAGTACTATAAAAATCCCCGGAGGACAAAAACTGCGTCCGTCCCCGGAGATATCCGCGTCATAAAAACCATTGCGACGGCCCTCAAATCTGTGTGAAGTTGCGTCACTACTTTTGAATTCTTCAAAATTCGGGCCGTCGCAATCTTTTCTTCTTCCCCAAGACAAAGATCATGCCACAATGGCCCGGTTTTTCCTGCATTCCGGCAGAGGATATCCGCTATCCGGCGACGACCATGTGCTGTTCGAGTGCGGCGCGTGCCGCCAGACGGCCGGCTTCGACGATCTCCCGCGCACGGTAGAATTCGAAAATTCCGAAACGGTCCGCCGGCATTTCGATCAGCAGGTCGGGTTTGTAAATCTTGCACATCAGGCGTGCGATATGCTGCTGCATGATCTCCGACGAAGCGGTTATCACCTTATAATAATTCAGCGAGGAGTTGACCCGCGCGGCCATCTCGTCGGAAAACGGTGCGCTCACGTCCACGGCGACCAGCACGTCGCCCGGCTCACGGCGAACGCGGTTCAGCGGAAGCGGATTGACCGTACCGCCGTCCACCAGTACCATATTGCCCCGGCGGACGGGCCGAAAAACCGAAGGGATCGAAATCGAAGCCCGGATGGCGTCGTACAGCCCGCCCCGGTCGAGCACGACCTCGCGCCCGGTCAGCAGATCGGCCGCCACGGCCGCAAAAGGCAGCGGCATCTGTTCGATCTTCACGTCGGGCACCAGCTCCTTCATGGCGCCGATCACGCGGTTCCCCTTCACGAGACCTTCGGTGCTCAGCGCAAAATCGACCAAACTGAAAACCTTGTATTTATCGAGTGTGTACATCCACTCCTTGAATGCTTCGAGGTGTCCCGAAGCATACATGCCGCCGACCAGCGCCCCCATCGAAGTTCCTGCCACGGCATGCACTTCGAATCCCTGACTCTCCAACTCCTCGATAGCCCCGATGTGGGCCACTCCACGCGCTCCGCCGCCGGCCAGCACCAGCGCCGCTCTTCTTTTTTCCATAAAATCAATTGTCGTTATTAATCCGTTCGCGAACTTTGCTCCACGCATGCGTATCGAACAGACAACTTGCACGCATCATGCCGCACATCTCCCGAAAGCGGGACATCGGAACTACGAAGCTCAAAACATCCGGCTCCACCCACGGGCGTACCGACGGATCGAAAAGGCCCAGAAAACACCTCCTGCCGCCGTTGCGGTTCTCCTGCACGGCCTGCGCCACGACCGAGCTGCACCCCGACCCGAAGGGCGACGCCACGGCGTCCGCCGCATTGTTGTCGAACGTCGCCCACGTCACCAGTCCCGCCAGCGCATCGGGCGCCGCGAAAAAGAGGACTCCCTCCGCTCCGTCGAACGTCTCCGCAACGTCCGCCCGCACGAATTCGAGCCACGCCTTCGGCGCGGGACGCAGGTCGAGAGCGGCGATGAACTCCAGCACCATTTCGGGCGTCCGCTTATAGCGCTCCTTGAGCGACACGAACTGCGGAACGAATTCGGGCATCGGGCTGAATCCCGTGTAGAACTTCCCGCCCCCGCAGCCGATATTGCCGGCATTCAGACTCACGGGCAGCCCCCGGCGCGCTTCGGCCAGCGCCTTAAAGAAACAGCCTCCGACCTTTTCGACCGGGCGCATCGGACTGTCCGTATAGCGGAACAGCAGGGGCAGTTCGGGCCGTTCGCCGAAAGCCTCCCTGTAGGCGGCGGTAAATTCTTTCACATCCATATCTCTTCAATCATTGGTGACAACGTAATCCATAAAAACGTCATGCGGCTCGACGGGCAGCTCCCCGACCAGCTGATGCGCATAGCAGACGCCGGCTTTCACACCCCGGAAACCCGGCTGCGACAGGTATTTGTCGTAATATCCCCGGCCACGGCCCATACGCGCTCCGGCGGCGGTAAAAGCCACTCCCGGAACGACGATGAAGTCGATGTCCGCCGGATCGCACGGCCGTTCCGCAACCGACGGCTCGGCGATTCCGAAAGCGCCCCGGCAAAGTTCTCCGGGCGCATAGTCGTAAAACCGCATCGCATCGCCCTCGACCCGCGGCACGACGATGCGCTTCGCGGCGCTCCACCGCGCCAGCGCGGCACCGGTCTGCGGCTCGTCGGGCAGCGCGCAGAAAAACGCCGCGCAGCGGGCCGCCGAAAATCCGGGCAGACGCTCCACCCGGCCGAAGATGCGTTCCGACGCCGCGTCACGCTCTTCGGAAGAGAGCGAGAGGTTCCGTTTTTTCATCGCAGCGCGCAGTTCTTTCTTGGTCATAAAATCCCACCTTTTCGGCCTAAAATTCCCGCCCGTTTCTATTGTTATTCTGCAAACAATGGCTATCTTTGCGTCCGGGAACACAAA
>ERZ772882.837-NODE-837-length-37582-cov-10.709436_pt1 | contig 37582 bp, 34 predicted proteins | sample MGYA00580576_ERZ772882 | MGnify/ENA primary metagenome ERZ772882 (study PRJEB29015, sample SAMEA2737658) | human gut metagenome | biome: human gut; feature: human-associated habitat; material: faeces | place: China | collected 2012 ... | reverse complement strand
TTTGTGCGACAGTTTGCAAAAGGTACTTCCCGACTCGACAAAGCATATTGCCGAATATTACAGGACGGACGCTAAGTTTTTGTCCGCACGTTTTCTGATCGGCCATATCGACGACCGGTTCGATGTATGGCGTAATGCTCCGTGGAAAGACCGAATCGACTTCGAAACATTTTGCAATTATATTTTGCCCTATAAAAGTCACTACGATTACTGGGATGGAAGCTCAGCGTATTTCCGGGGAAAATACCTCGATACGCTTCCCGGCTATGCGGACAGTTCTTATGTGCAGGCGGGAAAATATCTGAATGCTATTGTGCAAAACGGTTTTCAGCAAGATGGCCCGTTTTTTTATGAATTTCCGTTCATGTTACCCACCACCGCCCGCAATTTTACATTATCCCGGTTGGGAACGTGCATCGAAGCGAATACGGTCGCTATTTCCGCCTTACGCAGCTTAGGAATCCCTGCGGCATTGAATTTTATCCCTTATTGGGGAAACTTAAACGCCGGACATCATTGGACGGAAATTGTCGGAGAGGCACAGTCCGAGCGATACGATAACCGACAGCTTCCCAGCCCTGAAAACAGGAAAGATATTGTAAACGTTTTACTGCACCCCATGTATAATTACCTGAATAACTTTTATTGTAGGCAAAGTCTCCCTTCCGCAACAAATAATACCCTTCCAAGTTTTCACTTGCAACAGTCTTATTGAAGAAATCTTCTTGGTTAACAAGTCCATGCTGTGCCGCAATGGTCAAAACCTGTCTGCATTGACCACCTGCATTTTTAGTTTGTACTCTTTGACATATATCAGAAAGTCGAACCAACTTCCACTTTTTCTCATATACAGACAGCCTTTTAAATGGCATAGATTTCTTAGTGGCGCAAAATAGTGCTTCTGCAATGGCGTATCTACGGGATTACGTTCATCGACCACGACGGGGGATTGATCGTTAACGGCTCCAAACTGGGGCGGAACAAAGAGTTCGCTGCAAACCGTTTCCATGAACTGTTCGGAGCGCATACGGCCGATGAACTGGAACGGAATGTATCCGAACAAAACAATGAACGGCCCGTTGCAGACAGCGAATCTTCGGAGTCCTCTGCAACCGATTCGCCGATGGAAATACAGAAACCGAATCCGATGGATACGGAGGCCGAATCCCGGCTGATCGGGCAGGTTGTCGATACGTTGGATATTTTCTCTACAGCGTTGGAGGAAGGGCAATATCCGGAACCTTATGAGGAAGATTTCCGTCCGAGAGAAAGCGCCGGAAAAAACGAGACGATCGGTTCTCGCATAAAATCGGGATGAAAGACTTATAAGAAAATGTTGTTTAACCCGGGCAAAATCACATCCTTTTAGACCCCAATCCGGACAACAACTTTTTACTCTTTTTGCTTCGCAACTTTAGGGGGCATCTTCCCCGTTTTTAAAGGGGGCGTTTAGCCGTTTTTTCCAATGTAATAATATAGGCAATAAAAATATTATTTCCCGTCCGCTCACCAGTATTTTAATTCGAAAACACGCAATAATAGACAATTTATTGTTTTATTATTTGCATACTATTGAGATCATTAATAAATTTCACTATATTTGTAGTATAATGAACAAAGGCATATGATATAAAAACTGGGGATTTCATTCTGCATTTAATTCTCAAATCATAAGTTTTATTAAAAGCTATGAAAAAGGAAAAGAAAAGTCTAGACAAATTATCTTTTAAAATCATTGAAAAGGGAATAACCGAAAGACGATTATCTAGTGATGAGATTGCTTCCACTTACGGAGGCAGTTCTGAAGAATGTCCTATCAAGTATACTTCGTGTACGCCTGACACATGTGGCGCAGATGCATGTGGTGGTGCGGGGTGTCCTGCTGCTGTTTGTGGAGGAAATGCATGTGGAACTGCTGGATGCGGAGGAAATGTATGCACGGGAAATGCAGGAGGTGCAGGTGTTTGTGGCGGAGATATTTGTGGAGGAAATGCAGGAGGGGCTTCTGGTTGTGGCGGAGATACTTGTACATATAATACAGGTGGAGGGACAGCATGTGGAGGACAAGCCTGTGTTGGAGCTATTTGTGGTGCTGATGCTTGTGGTGCCGATGCTTGTGGCGTTGTTGTATGTGGAGCCAATGCTTGTGCGGCACAAACGTGTCCACTTGATGTCTGTCTGGCCGATGCTTGTGCTTGGGACTTTTATTAATCAAAGTATTATTTCTCATAAAGAAGAATATTATAATACAGATGCGTCAATAAGCATCATATTGTAAAATATAATTGTTATTGTTCGAATATGGAATGGAGTATCTTTAATCATTTGTACTATTCAAAAAAAGCGAATGCATACCTACTATACAGTTCGCTATCAAATATGATTGTCGAACTGAATAAGAACGGATATGATGAAATTCTTAAGATAAAAAAGGACCCTGACCGTATTAATTTCAAAAATGAATTATACAGATTCCTATTCGATGGATCATATATAGTTGATTCTAATGAAACAGAAATTAATAAAATATTACTTGCAACTTTAAATCAACGCTTTGATCCCAGATCACTATCTTTAACAATTGCACCTACTCGAGCTTGTAATTTTGCGTGTCCTTATTGTTATGAAAAAGATAGGGCTAGTGTGAGAATGACAGAAAAGATCCAAGAGGGGATTTTGGAATTCGTAAAAAAGCACAAGATGATTAAATCCTTGTTCATTACTTGGTATGGAGGAGAACCAACGTTGTCAATTAGTACAATTAAATATTTATCTACTAAGATGCAAAAGATGGTGGATAACTATAGTGCAATGATTATTACTAATGGTTATCGTCTTGACAAACTCGTACCATCAATAGAAGACTTAAGAATCAGTAAAATACAAGTAACTATAGACGGAACAAAAAAAACCCACGATCAAACGAGGCGGTTACTTAATGGGGCAGGTACTTTTGACAAGATCATGTCTAATCTAGATTTCTTACTATCTAAATGTAATAATATTCAAGTTAGTATCAGAATGAATATAACTACGGAGAATTCTTCCCAATATGCTGTACTATACAAGTTATTACAAAAAAGATATGGTAAAAGAGTTCATCTATACCCTGCTTTTGTCCATGATTATGGTGGAAATTGTCAAGCAGGTACTTGTTATGACGATGGATTGGAGAAAGCTCGCTTTTTAAAAAAGTTATTCGATGAAGAAGGGGTATATACAAAGGATATTTATCCATTTAGAACCAATAAAGGTTGTATGAGCCAAAAGTTGAACGCCTATGTCATAGGCCCCCAAGGAGAATTGTATAAGTGCTGGCACCATTTAGGGATGAAAGATAAAGAAATTGGAGATATATTTACTCATGGTACAATAAGGAATGCCGGATTATGGGCTGATTTGATGCTAAAAAAGGATGTAATTTTTGACAATCGATGTAAAGCATGTATTTTATTTCCTTCTTGTGACGGAGGGTGTGTAGATATGAAGAACAAAAATGAAAAAATTTGTATCCCTGCCAGATCGATGTTGGAAGATTTTATAGATATTCGGTATACTGTAAAAACAGCACACTCAATAAATTATCCTAGTAAATCAGAATAATCGGAATGAAACGTCGAGTTACATCCTATATTTTGCAGAATTGACAATACAAAGAATTCAAAAAAATCATTGGAGATAAAGATGATAAATAAAGTTGCAAAAATGAGCAGATTTTCAAAAATAGCTTTGATAATTTGTCTTGTTAATTTCTTAATTGGATTATTTATGCTCGGGTGGCTTTTTAAGAATCGTTCTTATAGCTCAAGAACTGCTATAGATGCACATGCATCAAATAAAAATAATACATGGAACTATAAATTCTTTTATCTTAACGGTGAGGTATATGGATATTTTTTTATAACGAGAACTAATTCACAATTGATCTATTCTTCCCAATTGGAGCAAGGAGATATAGTTTTTGAGTTGTATGATTCTCATAATAATCTGATTACGACTTTCCGATCAAACAATTCAACAGATACGATCAAAAATATTCTTATTAAAGATAGAAAATGCAAGGTCAAGGCAAATGTCAATCATGCTAAAGGGCATTTTAATATTGAGATAAAATGATTTAAAGGCTATTATGTTAAGCAGGGTAAGTGATTATGAATTTAGCATTGAACTCTTGAAGAATAAATTCTATAAATTTCATCCTATGATATTTATGAAGGAATGGAAGTTGTTGTTAATCAGCGCCACCATTCTTGGAGTATTTTCTTGTGTAGACTCTGTTGTTGTCTCAGATAGTTCCCTTTCCCCTATCCAAAAACAAGTTGGCAAGCTTGTAATATCTATTGATCCAAGATTGGAGCTTCTTAACTCAATTCAAGGCATTTCAAATTATGATATACTCCATCGACAGAGAAATTCTTATCACAAACAGATTAAAGAATATTTTGAACCATATGTTAGCTCGCAGGCCGTTGCTTTGACAAATAAATTTGCGGCAACTGGTTTTACCTATGATGCGCCTGTCTCTTTTATGTTGCATCTAACTCAGCCTAATGGATGTCTGCAGAACATACCTTATGGAGATTATTTAAAAGGACGGAGCGGAGGGACGCATAAATTAATTCAATACCAACAAGCCATTCATGACTTTGCAATTGATAGCCGTTTTGAGCGGTTCTGGAAAAAGAACGAACCATTTTATAAAGAGATTGTTGATTTAAGCGTTACTGAAGTTTCAAAGAGAAACTGGATTGATGCTTTGGAAAATTATTACAATGCCTCACAAAATAGCTATACAATAATAATCTCTCCTCTTCTCTCCAATGGATATGGATTCCGAATACCTGCAAAAAATAACAACTGGGATTCATACGCTTGTTTGCCCACAGATGGGAAAACGAGAAATGGAATACCTTACTTAGATGAAACTAATTTAATGTTTTATGTGTGGCATGAGTTTGGTCATTCTTATGTAAATCCTGAAATTGAGAAATATGCTGAGAGATTGGAGAACAGTTCTATTTTATTCGAGCCATTACAGATATTAATGAAAAAACAGGCATATGACAGTTGGAAAATTTGTGTTATGGAACATATTGTTCGGGCAATACACATTCGGTTAATAGAAACTTATATTGGGAAATCAGAAGCAAGTTTAAAATTAGATTCTGATCAAAAGAACGGCTTCGCATATATAAAGCCTCTTCTCGAAAAACTTAAGATGTACGAAAATATGCGAAATATAGACAAGATTAGTTTCTCTGATTTTGTTCCTAAGTTACTAGATGTATTTGATTCAATCGCAAAAATCGATTATATGCATTATTCAATTTTGTCAGGGTCGTCATTTTCAGGGCCTATTAATAATGTATTCAATGCAGACAAAATAGTCGTGATTTATCCTACAAATGATCAAGATAAAGAATCTCTATTCGGGTTAAGAAAATACGCAGAAAAAATACAGCAATATCTGAAACGAAAAAGCATTTGTATTTCCGACACCGCAGCCATAGTTAAAGATCTATCAAGCTGCGGTTTAGTTGTTTATGGAAGTGTAGAAAGCAATTTGTTTTTGAAAAAATACAAAAATCAATTCCCATTCAAGATTGAAGCAAATACTTTGATTACCAATCGTAAATATACAAAAGCTGGAATAAAATTTATTTCATGTCTACCCAACCCTCAAAATAAAAACTTAGGTATGGTTATTTATACGGCTGTTATGAACAAAGATATTGAAGATATTAATAATGTATTTCATGGGCCAGAAGATTATGTATTGTTTATAGATCGTGAACATATTTTAAGTAGAGGTTTCTATAAAAAATCGGAAAACTGGACATTTTAAGTTGCATAAATGAAATAAAAACAAGAACATGAAAGTCTCTGTTGCCATGTGTACATACAATGGACATCAATATATAAAAGAACAGTTATTGTCCATTTTAGAACAAACTATTCCTATAGATGAGATTATAATTTGCGATGATGGCTCTAAAGATGCGACTATCCAGATTATTATTGAATATATGAATGCATATCCTGGTGTAATAAAACTAATTAAGAATAGTCAGAATTTAGGATATACCAAAAATTTTGAAAAGGCCATATGCTTGTGTTCAGGCGATATTATTTTTCTTGCTGATCAAGATGATATATGGCTTCCTAATAAAGTGCAAGTAATATGTGATTTCTTCAGGAAACATATAGATAAAGAGTATGTTTTTACGAATGCAGTACTGATTAATAGCATGGGGATTAATTCATATGATAAAACGCTTTTTGACATAGTAGGAATGGATAATTACAATATGAAAATCTTTAATGAAGGATTTCTATATGACGTTTTATGCGTTTCAGGGAAAGTAACTGGTGCGACAACAGCCTTAAGAGCGTCATTTGTTCCATACTGCATTCCATTCCCCAATTTAGGTAAGTTCGCAATTCATGATGGAATAATGGCTACTACTGCTGCTATATGGAACAAAATTGCTTGTATAAATCAATGCTTGATTAAATATCGCATACACGGGACTCAATCTGTTGGGTTGGGCATGTTATTAAAATACCCTCCTCGTCGATATGAGACAGCAGATAATGTGTTAATGTGGCATGAAGGTTTGGTTGATTATTATCGTGAATATGACCGTAATAAACTACATTTTTTCTATAAACGTTATTGGGCAATTCGTTCTAGGTTTAACATTTTTAAATTATTTTATCTTTATGTTTCAGGTGAATACAAATATTATTATTCAAAGCACCATTCCGTTTTTATTAGGGATCTTAAAGGTGTTTTTGTTCGGTTGGTTTATAAAATAAAGACACTGGACAATTATACCATAACGAATAAATATGAGAATTAAACGAACTGTCATGAGATTTACATTTCGACATAAAGAGAAAAATACGCGAAAACTTGTTGTTTTATTAAAGCATTGTCAAATTAAAATCTGGTATGGGTTTAGAAAAATTTATAGTTTTTCTGCTTATAATTCTGTCACACTTCCTTTGTCGTTAAAAAGGAAACGTCCGTTAAAACATAATGTTGATATACTAAGTTTTGATTATATATGTACAAAAATAATAGCCGGGATTGCTATTAATATAGCTGGAAAGATCCTTTTTTTGAGAAATGTTGATATGACAAAAAAATGGAGAACAGTATCCATTGACATTTCGAAATATAATGATACGATCCGATCTTTGATAGTTCAACGAAACTACGCTGTCCTAAATTTGATATTCGTAATTTATCCTTCATCACCAGTAGTCCCTTTAAAAATAAAAAACATCCGATTAAGATCCTATAACATAATTGAAAAGGAAAAAGACATTATATGTAAGAACTATCAAAAGCGAATAGATAAAGAAATGATTGATCTTAGGGAATATTTACAAGAGGCCGATTTTTCTTGTAAAGTAAATTCAGTAGTGATTGATAATTCTGGAATCAAAGTGTCGGGTGAAATTTGTGATACAGATACAGACTTTTTTCTATTGGAGATTCCCCTGTTCTGTGATTTTGCTGAAAAAGATTTTTGTAACGTCATAAAGATTGAAACAACAGATCATGTATTTTCTATAACTGTCGAACGTCTGTCGAATGTGAAGGGGTTTGTTTATGACAGACTTTATTCCCGTTGGGCTGTAGCAGTTCATTCAGAAACCGGTTATGCACTTTGTTCACATGCCAAGTATGTTAATCAAATGGCGAGCACTTTCTCATTTCCTTTTCCTATTCATAAAAATAAAAAAGGATTGGGAGCTTTCAAATATAATTTATTTGAAACAGATCTAGACAAATTAGGGATTTCATATATAACGATCAATATCCGAATAAACGATTTTCTCAGACGAAAAGCAGATAAAAACTTTATTCCGATTCAATATGGAGGAAAAACTTATTATGCCGATGCAGAAAAGATTTCCCAATATGACAGGGCGATTATGAGTGCAACAAAGCGAGGCATTGATGTTTCTGCAATTATTCTTGTTTGTCCAGAAAATAGGAGCAAGGATAAAGAGATAGGCAGAATTCTCGAATATCCTGAATATAATTCAGCAGGAGTCTACTCCATGCCAAATATAACTGAGATAGAGGCGTTAAATCTATATACAGCAACTATTGATTTTCTAGCTTCGCGCTATAATCGGCCCGATAATAAATTCGGTCATATTCATCGTTGGATTGTACATAACGAGGTTGATGCAGGTTGGATATGGACTAATGCCGGAATGAAAACGGCTACTCAATTTATGGACATATACGTTAAATCTCTAAGATTAGTATATTTAACTGTTCTAAAATATAATGAGAATGCAGAAGTAATAATCCCTCTTACACATTTTTGGCAAACTTCTTATAACGAACCTAGCTGTTACCCTGCTGCGGTCATTTTAAATCTACTACTCATTTATTGTCAGGCCGAAGGGGATTTTCGATGGGGGATTGCACATCATCCTTATCCTGAAAATTTAATTAATCCTCGATCATGGGAAGATAAGACAGCAACCAACAGCATGAATACAGAAAAAATTACATTCAAAAATTTAGAGATATTAGATAGGTGGATTAGACAACCCAAAACTTTTTATCATAATAAAAAACGAACCCTTTTACTTTCTGAACAAAATCCCAATTCACTTGATTATTCTGAGAAATCATTGAATGAACAAGCTGCATGTTTGGCTTATGCATGGAAGAAAGTGATGAATTGTGAAGGTATTGACGCCTATATAGCTCATCGATGGATAGATACCCACTTTGAGGGAGGACTTAAAACAGGTTTAAGGAAATATCCAGATGACAAAGATAATCCTTATGGGTGTAAACCTTCATGGTACTTATACAGAGATTTTGCAACAGAAAAGGAAGAAGAGAGTTGCTTATTTGCGAAAAAAATCATTGGGATACAAAACTGGAGTGAAATAATCAATAAAGTATCGGAATAATGAAATGGAAACGCATATTATTCAATGAACGGGCCGAATTAGGTTCAAATACATTATTGGATATTGCCATAGCAATTGTTGATCATGATTTATCTTTCAGAAAACAAGGACTCATGTTCGGTAATATGGGAACATCTTTGTTTCTTTTCCAAATGGGGAAATGGAAAGTTGATAATCATATTCAAATGGAGGGTTTGGAAATGCTGACATCGTTGATTAGGCGCACAAATACAGAACTGGAAACAATGAGAAACTTCAATATGCTAGATGTTTCTTTTGATACTGGAATTAGCGGTATAGGTTGGGGAATAAATTATTTATTGCAAAATAAATTTATTGATAATGAGTTCTCTGGAATATTCACATTGACTGATGCTATTATTTTACGCAGAATGATTACTGTAGTTCAGGAACCGGAATTGGATAAATTATATCAAGCTATTGGTATTGGTTTGTATGCAATAAGCCAAGATAGTCGTTTATCAAAAGAGTATTTACGACGATTTATCAAAGAATTGTTCAATCGAGTCAAAGAAAATGACACATCAAAAAAAATCGTTCGCCAATCATTTAATACAATTATTGGACTCATCCGATTGTTGGAAAAAATTAATGTAAAGTTCCCTGATATTAATCATACAAAAGAACTGATTTTATGGTTTTACAGAGTATTTGCACGTTTTCCAATGTCTTCGTCAACGTTTAATCTGCAAATATTGTACACGCTATTAAATTGCTATGAATCAATGTCATGGGTAGAAGGCGAACTAAACCAAAGGGCCAAATACATTATCCAAAATGCCAAAAACATTAAAATAGAAGCAGGACTTCAGAAAGGATTAGTAGCCTCCGCCCATTGTTTTAATAGAATATACCAGTACACGGGTAATCCTTTGTATCGAGAAGCATCGATAGCTTGTTTCGACAAATTATTGTGTCGGTCATTTCATATTCAAGGAGCGTGGAATACCTCATCCAAAGGATTATGGTGTCTACATTATGGATTTCTCAATGGTATTGCAGGAATCGGCATGGCTTTATTAGCTGCTATAGCAGATACAGAGCCTCAATGGGACGAATGTATATTTTTAAGTTAATTTTGGATCGAAGGTTCTTTGACATAAATGTATAAGGGTATTCGAAAATGATCTTTAAAAGTTTTCCCATAGAGTATCAAATGGATTCTCAGGATTGTGGTCCAGCCTGTTTGAAAATTATCGCAAAATATTTCGGAAAATATTATTCATTGCAATACCTGAGAGATAAATGTGGAATCATGAAAGATGGGGTTTCTCTATTGGATATTAGCACAGGGGCCGAAAATATTGGTTTACGCACATTGTCCATCCAATGTACAATGGAAACATTAATCAATAATGTGCCATTACCAGCCATTATTTATTGGAAAGAGAATCATTTTATCGTTATTTTCCATGTCAATAAAAGATTTATTTGGGTTTCAGATCCAGCTAAAGGAAAAATTAAATATACACATCAAGAATTTGAAAAAGGATGGTATAAAAAAGGAGAGAAAATAGGCATTTTGATGGCTATTGAGCCAACTGCAGGTTTTAAAGATTCCGAAGCCGAAAAAGAAGTTAGAAAGAATAGTTTTTTTCGGATTTTAAAATACTTTATTCCCTATAAAAAGAATTTTGCACTGATTATGGTTGTCATGTTGGTGGTTACTTCTTTACAAGCTCTTCTACCATTTATTTCTAAAGCCGTAATTGATGTAGGCATCAAAACATCTGATCTCAGTTTTATCAATATGGTATTAATAGGAAATGTGTGTATATTACTTAGTATTACAATATTTAATGTCATTCGAGATTGGATACTTTTGCATATAACCTCAAGAGTGAATGTTGCTTTAATTTCAGATTATCTAATTAAATTAATGAAACTGCCTGTAACATTCTTTGAGAATAAACTCGTCGGTGATATCTTGCAAAGAGCTCAAGATAATGATCGCATACGCAGTTTTATTATGAATAATTCTTTAGCTTTAATATTTTCATCTTTGACATTCGTTGTATTTGCCATTATATTACTAGTTTATAATGCCGTTATATTTTATATTTTTTTAACAGGTTCTATTCTATATGCATTCTGGGTTTTACTTTTTTTGAATATCCGAAAAAAGCTTGATTGGGAATTATTTGGATTAGTCTCGAAAGACCAAAGTTATTGGGTTGAGACTATTTCAGCCATACAGGACATCAAGATATTCAATTATGAAAAGTATCGCCGTTGGAAATGGGAAAGGATTCAAGCAAGCTTATATCGTGTCAATAAACGTGTTTTGTCTATCACAAATACACAAAATCTAGGAGCTCAGTTTATTGAAAACACGAAAAATATGACGATTACATTTTTTTGTGTAAATGCTGTAATTCAAGGGAAAATAACTTTCGGCGTTATGATATCTACACAATTTATTTTAGGAATGCTGAATGGACCATTGATGCAATTTATTAATTTCATTATATCAGCTCAATATGCGAAAATCAGTTTTTTGAGAATGAACGAGATTCATCAACTAAATGATGAGGAGGATCTTTTATCCGTAGGTAATTCTACAATTCTTCCATCAACCAAAACTATAAAGTTAGAAAAGGTTCATTTCCAATACACATCTAATTCCCCTTTTGTATTGAAAAATGTTTCAGTAGAGATTCCAGAAAACAAAGTAACTGCGATTGTCGGAGGAAGTGGTAGTGGAAAATCCACTTTGTTAAAAATTATTATCAGACTTTATAAACCTACTCATGGAGAAGTTAAATTAGATAATATGAATGTTTTAGCCATAAATCTGAGAAAATGGAGAGACATGTGTGGAGTTGTTATGCAAGATGGCAAGATATTTAGTGACACTTTATTAAATAATATAGTACTAGACGATGAACATATTGATTATGACAGGCTTATGACCGTGTGTCGAATAGCTCAGATAGAAGAGGAGATCAATAGTATGCCTAAAGGAATTGAAACTAAAGTTGGAGAAAAAGGTCGTGGTTTGAGTGGGGGGCAGAAACAACGACTACTGATTGCTAGAGCATTATATAAAGACCCCCAATTTTTGTTTTTGGATGAGGCAACAAATGCTTTGGATGCAATCAATGAACAGAAGATAGTAGATGCATTGAATGAGGCTTTTAAAGAACGAACAGTTGTAGTTGTGGCTCATAGATTGAGTACGATTCAAAATGCGGATCAAATTATTGTTATGGATCAAGGAAGAATTGCAGAAGTTGGGGATCATGAAACTCTAATGCAAAAAAAAGGTATATACCATGCGCTAGTCTCATCTCAAATACAACCTTCAATCTCATAATTTCTCAAATGTGGCCGGTACATAAAACGACTGATAAAACAGAATTCTATCGAATATTCAATCTATGATATTCTTCTCCTCCACTCCTAAGTCACAAGAAATCTGTTAGGATATGCAAGAGAATCCCGTGATTAGAAGAAACTTTTGCTTATTAGAAAGAATAACTGTTATAATCAAAAGAAACGTTAATTATAAAAACATATCTTTTATGTGTTCATTATTGAAAGTTCAGATTCAATTGAGGAGAAGAATGAATACTTTGAATTTGAAAGGGGGGGGATACTATGCCATAAAAATGATATTGAACCGTGAATATTACCTTTACGGAACATTTCGGGATGTTGAATACCCTCCATCCCCCAAAAACCTTGACACAGTTATCGCTCTCCGGTGATAAAAGAAATTCTCAATATTATCGAATGCACAAACAACTATAATAGTTGTGTTTTACTATCATAAAGAGAATTTTGTTTGACACTGTCCAAAAAAATGTGTAAATGATAATGCGGGTCTTAAGATTCGCATTACTTTTTGTATAATTTTGAAAAGGACAGGCCGATGGAAAAGAAAAATCGACAAGCAGTTCCGAGTGAACTGCTGAGTAAAGAGTTTTTAAGCCAGTTCCGGACCGAGGAAGACGTAAGCAGTTTTTTTACGAATCTGCATGCTCAGGTCTTGAAGGTATGCTTCAGGGCGAGAGTACGATTCAGGTTCCGCGTGACCGTAACGGCGATTTCGAGCCGGGAGCTGTCCCCAAGCACCAGAGCCGCGGATTGTCTATCGAACGGCTTGTCATCTCACTTTACGCCAAAGGGGTGAACGTTTCAGACATCGAAGACGAGCTTCGGGATATTTACGGTATTAATCTCTCCGGATCGGGCTATCTCCATTATTATGAACAAGGTTACGCAGGATGCCTCGGAGTGGCAAAATCGCCCTCTGGAACAGCTTTACATGGTTGTTTGGATGGACGGCATCGTGTTCAAGGTACGGGAATTGGGCAAGGGGCGTCAACAAGACCATTTACCTGTGCGTAGGCCTTATTACCAGCGGACACAAGGAAGTTCTGGGTATGTGGCTGGGCAAGACTGTGTCCTCCTTGTTCTGGATGTCGGTTCTGACCGATCTGAAGTCCCGCGGAGTAGAAGATATTCTGATAACCGTGACTGACAACCTGAACAGCTTTACGGACACCATACGGGCTGTTTCCCCGCAATCGACCACCCTGATATGCGTGGTCCACCAGATACGCAACTCATGCCGCTATGTGGTCTGAAAAGACATGAAGGAGTTTACGGCCGATATGAAAGAAATTTATACGGCGGTAAACCGCTAGCAGGTGCAGTCGGCATTGGCTCACTTCGAGCAGGTGTGGGGCTCGAAGTGAGCCATGCCGTACAGAGCTGGCACCGCAACCGGGACGAGTTGACCGCCTTCTTCGAGTCCCCTGTAGAAATCCGGAAGATCATCTACACGACCAACATCACCGAAAATCTCAACGGCAAAATCCGAAAATACACTAAATCAAAACTTTTGTTCCCTACTGACGATGCCCCCCGCAGGTCTATCTGTCTGGCTTTGCCGGAGATCAAAAAGAAGTGGACGGTACCCATCCACAACTGGGGCATTGTGATGAACCAATTTATCACTATATTTGAAAATAGAATCGGGATTTAACATCCTACCAAACCTCGATCCAAATTAACGTTTACACAAAACTCTGGACTGTCCCTTTTATTTTTCTATTTTAGATTTTATATTATCAAATAATCGTTCAATTAAATGCTTTGGATTTGTAATAATGTCTACTTGCCCTTTTGTTTCAAAGTCTACAGGTAATTGTTTATTGAAATTGGTTTTGACTCCGTCTGGTAATAATATAATCACAAGATAAGCATCCCCATTTTTTTCTGTCATTGCATAGTTGTTAGCTTGTCTAGATATTGAGCTCACTATCCCTTTTAGCATTCCGTATTCATCATATGGATAGTTTTGTAATTTTATATTCGCAAATTGTCCAACCTTTATTTTACCTGCACCATCTGCAGATACATATACTTCTCCAATAAATTCACTTTTATTGGGAATGACGGAAAATAATTCTTTCCCAACATCTATATAATTGTTTTCTTTCCAAAATCCAAGATATTCCAATTGCCCATCAATAGGAGTATACTCCAAATAGCGTTTTTTCCATATTTGAATTGCATTTATTAATGCATTCTGAGAAGTTTTGAGTTCTGCACATAATTGCTGAAGATTATTATCTTTTTCCAAGATAATGCGCTGTAATTCAAATTGATTACGTGAAATGCTTGATTGAATAGTCAATATTTCATTTTGTAAGTTATGATAATTTCCTGCTACATTCAAATAATTCTTATATTGTGATTGATAATCGGCTTCCGATAGTACATCGTGAATATGTAAAAGACTATCTTTATATAATTGTGCTTCCATCATTTGTAGTATCTGCTTTTGTAATACAAGTTCTTTTTGACTGTTAATGACAATATTTTTGTCTATATTAATCTGATTGGAAAGATTTTGTTGCATATTTACATAAATATCCGATAAGATAAAGCGTTTGTACTGCTCATGTGCAATGACGAGCTTGTTGTATGCTGAACTAATATCTCCAAGTAAAAGGGTGTCGGGAAAAGATATATGAAAACTGCTATCTGTTAAATCATAGAGAAGTAAAGAATCTAGTAAGAGAACGTGTGTATAATTAGCCCCACTCTCAATATATGCAATAACATCACCTTCATGCACCCAGCATTTGTTTTTTTTTAGTAAATGAATCTTACCTTCATTGTTAGAAACTAATCTTACAGGGGCAACATCTGCCGTAATAGAAATAGTTCCACTGACTGTATCAGGATATTTAATCAAAAATCCCAAAATAATAAATAAGCACATTAGTCCTATCAAAAATAGAGCAATATACTGTACCCATTTAGTTGGCATGCGATCAATTATATCTTGTATTTCTTCTTCTCTCCGAAAAGAATCGTCTTCTTTTAATCGTTGTTCATTTGACATAGTTAAATAATTGAATTATTTTACAGCATCGAATATGGAATAAGACTGATTTTTCGTTGGCTTGAGAAACCATTATGAACATTCCGTCCCCATGTTTTACATCTAGTTCGTCAAGCTGTATGGATGGTGCCCGTATTCGCAGCGATGGTTTACAAGATGTAGTTCTCATTTAGATTCTTTCTGTTATGGTTTACACCGGTATCAACATTAGCAAAAGCTGTTTTCTGTTAGCGAAGGTTACCATACTAAAACCTACCTGAACACGACCGCAGGAGTTAGCAAGTTAATTGCTATGCTCTCAGCAACTGAGCATTACTGCATCATGGAAGCTACTGGTAATTACGGTTTCATACTTCTATACCTGCTGCATCAGAGCGGTGTCGCCGTCAGTCTGGTAAATCCTAAACAGATCAGGCATTTTATCCAGACGATGATGGCTATTACCAAGACCGACGAGAAAGACATCTGTGATCGCCATGTACAGGGAGAAGATACACCCTCCTCTCTACAAAAAAGCCATCGCAGGCTTGCCATTCTGCTCAAACAGAACAAGGTCATTATCCGTCGGTTGCATAAACAACTTATCGCATCAAAGAACCTGCGTGAATTGCTTGTCATGCTGCTCTATCGAGACAAAATCTGTCGGTGGACGTTGGACAAGACCATTGTTTTTCTAACCAGGCAGATCGAATAACTCGAAGCGTAACTGGCTGAGATTGCATCACCTGAGTTTGAAAGCAACTCAAAGTCTTGACATCCATAAAAAGGATCAGTACTAAATTCGCTAGGGCACAGCTCCTTACAACCGGAGGATTTACCCACTTCGATAGTGCTAAACAACTCTCACGCTTTATCGGAATATGTCCCACCCATTAACAATCAGGTATATTCGTAAATATTAGAGAACACATCAACCGGAGTGGGAATGAAAACTTACGACCCTTGCTGTACGTTGCCTCATGGACTGCCTTGCGTTACAATGCAGCTTGTCGGGAATGTTATCTTCGCTTAAAGGCCAATAGTAAACTATTCAAATTAATCACCGTGGCTAACAAACTCATCAGACAGGCTTCTTCCATCGCAACCACCGACTCAACTTATATCGATGGGTTTATCTCGACTAAAAAATAAAAGCCTATTCATTTTTATTTACTTTTTAACACAGTTTAACACTATTCAAAGATAAGCATTAATTTCGTTCCCGAATCCAGAAAATTACTTTTATATTGCCCAATGCAATATCTACTTTATTTCTTGGATTCGGGAACGAAATTAATGCTTATCTTTACAAAAAAAGCGATATGAAGAGATCGGTATTCAATAAGGCATTGGATTCGTTCAATGAGTATATGGCGAATCAGGGCTGTTATCTATTCGATCCTCCTTTGCAAGAATTTTCGAGTGAAGAGGAGGGATATGTGCTTTTAGGGAATCGGAACAGTTCGTTCGGCCGCTATGAAATCGAGACGGGCGTGTTCATTCCGGACGGTGAAGACGAGAGCACCGAATAAGCGCACGGGCCGGCAAGCCGCCGGCCCGTTCACTTATGATAAGGACTATTTTCCTATTACGGGAATCTGCACCTTTGCTTCGTCCCAGTCGCTGACCGTAACGGTAATTTCGGAGGATGTGACGTCGATGCGAATGGGGATCACCACCTCTTTGCCGCAGTGATAGTCTATCCGTTCGCCGTACCGGGCCAGGTAGTCGGACAAAGAAATTTCTCCGATCGTCTCTTCTTTCAAGCGGAGAGTTATCCGCACCTCGTTCTGCCGTCCGAAACAGAATACGTCGAATGTGCCTTTCATCGTTTCCGTTTCGTCTTTCTCCAGCAGCGGCGAGAACCGCATCGTTTCCTGCAAAGGTTCTCCCCGGTAGTCGATTCCCGCAGGGATACCGTCGAACAGCACCCGGAAGTCGTCCGCGTTGCCGGACAGCTTGTCTGCGCCGGTTACGCTCAGCTCGATACGAAAATATTTCTTGCAGAGTTCTATCCGGCGCACCTGCGGCCGGCCCCGCTGTACGGTAAAGCGCGTGAGGGCGTGGAAAAGACGCTCGGCGGTGCGGTTGTCCCCCGTGTCTTTCTTTTTGCACAGCAGCTCCGTCATCCGCGACACTCCGGGCGTAAGCACCGGACGTTCCATGCCGTCCGCATTGGCGAACGTGACGACCGTATATTCCCCGGCGGGAACGCCGCTGAGCAGGGTGATCGAGTCGGTAAAACGTTCCCCGAAAGCGGTTATTTCCCGCAGAAACATCCCCGCAGGGTCGAACAGCAGGGAGACCGTATGTCCGATCTCTTCGTGCGTCGTGTTGTTTCCGCTCGTATCGGTGTACCGGTATTCCACTACGAGAGTCGGTTTGGGATTGATTTCCATGTCGGCCTGTTCGCTCAGCGTGCAGGCGCAGAGTATTCCCGTAAGAAAAAGAAACAAAAGAGGTTTCATGGCGTTAAGGATTGGTTGCGAGTTCAGTCAGTTCGGGATCGAGTTTTGCGCGGAACCTCAGCCTCGGTTCCGCCCCGGCCGCCCTTTCGAAGTGCTCCGCCGCTTCGTCCCGGCGTCCTACCCGCATCGCGGCGATGGCATGCAGATAGTCGTTCTCGGCTCCGGCGGGCAGTTCCTGTGCGATTTCATGGGCCGATCGGTCGTATCCGAGCGACAGCAGGGCGATCAGGCTGTTGCGATCCCTGTACGAGTAGAGCAGGCTCACGGCTTCGGCATAACGGCGTTCGCGCAGCAGACGTACCCCGCGTGCATACAGCGTGTCGGGTTCCGTCGTGTGGATCGTGTCTTTGATCATATCCCTTCGACGCAGGTCGTAACGAAAATCCACACAGCGAAGCCGGGGGTAATACTTGTGCCGGATATAGGCGTACTGCTCCGGGAAGCGTTCCCGGATCTTTCGCTCCCGCAGATCCGGATCTTTCTCTTCTGCGATCAATTCTCGAATCGGTTCCTTATCGGCGATGCTGTCGTCTTCGAGGATCATCCTGTCAAGAGTCTTCCAGTCTTCGGCTATCCACCGGACCGTGACCGTCGTGTCGACACCGTCTCCGAAGCGCCCGCGCAGATAGTCCCGCAAGGCATATCCCCGTTCCTTCGCCAGAAAGCCGTTCCGTGCGAAGGGGCCTTCCGGCGACGAGGAGGCCGTCATCACGAGGCTGTCCAGATAAAACTCTTCCAGATCGACCACGCTGTCCATCAGCGCCGCGATCCGCTCCAACTGCCGGCGGTTGTCCCCCAGCGTGTCGCACAGTTCGGTTCCGTTGACCCGGAAAGCGATGTAGTTCCAGTCCCGCACGACGGCATACTTGTCGATTATGCGGGTGCAAAATCTCGGCAGGGTGTCGATCAGCGAGAGCATGGAAGATACGGTGTAACGGAGCGTGTCCGATGGCGGGAGTTCGTAACGGCTCCCGTCGAGCCCCCGCACCTCACCTTCGAGTGTCACGACGAGCTGCTTGCTTCCGTTTCGGGGCCTGACCTGCTGCGTGTAGTAATAGTCGATCCGCTCCCGTTCCTTCACGACCGAGTCCAGCCGCGCCCCGGAAGTGCGGGGGAAGCGGACGATCCGGCGGTAAGCCCTGTCGAGCACGGATTCACGCAAGGAGTCGCCCGCATTCCGCATCAGAGTCGTCACGCGTTCCCGATATCTGTCGAATTGCCACAGATCGCGCTCCTGTAAGCGGCCGTACCGTCCACCCCGCACGACGAGCCGCTCCAGTTTTACGGTCGAGTCCCCGTCGTGCAGGCGGGGCGTTACGACGATCCCCAGAGAGTTTCCCTGAAGCTGCTCGGGCACGGTAATCCGAAAGTCGAGCGTCACCAGCCCCATCCGTTCTACGACGACCTTGCTACGTCCGACCACCCGCACTTCATCCAAATGGATCAGCATGCGGCGTTCGCCGTCCTTGTCCACCAGCGTTCCGGCCCAGTAAAGGGAATCGCCGTTCGGCCGTCCGACCCATCCCTCGCCGGGATGCCTGCCGCTTTCGGGTAGGCTGTCCTCCGGCGCGGGCTTCCGCTTCTGCATGAGCGACAGCGCGGCGGCCGTACCCCGGCGCTCCATCCTGCGGGTCAGCGTGCAGGAGAGCACCGATACAGAGAGCACGGCCAGAAATACTATATTACGGGTTTTCATAGCATAAGGGATTTAGAACAGGTACGAAAAGCTCGCTTCGACTTTCGAGGGCAGAAGCATCAGTCGCCGGCTGCTGCGGATGATCTCGTCCTCGCTCCACGGGGTAAAGTATTCCCGGCGGGTATCCCTCACGTAATAGAGTCCCGCCCCGATCTCGGCGATCAGGCTCCAGCGCTTGGCAAGCATCCAGCAGTACCCGTAGGATGCGCCCGCGCCAGCCAGCATGCCTTTGTGATGTCGATGGCGGTTTCCTATGTCATAGTTTCCGGCAGCGATATATGTCCCTAAAAACGAACCTACGTTCGGCTCGAAACGCCAGAAGCGTACGCCGGCCTGCCCGATCAGCAGTTTGGAGCGGAAGGCGTCCAGCCGCATCGGATTCCAGTAGAGGGAAGCGTCCAGCGAGAGTTTTTCACCGATCATGAAATCCATGCCTGCGTGAAGCGTCCCGGTCATCAGGGCAAAGGCATCGACCCGCACGGCCCGAAGCTGGGCCGAGGCGGAGGCCGCCGTACAGAGCATCAGCACGGCGGCCCATGTAGCGATCCGTTTCATGGCCATGCGATTATTTGTTCACGCGACTCCATACGGCCCCGTCGAGTATGTAAGAGACCGAGTTGTCCGACGGACGGTTCGTAATATCTTGAACCAAACGAGAATAATCCCTGACCTGATAGCCGTGTCGCATGACGGACGTCGGGTTGCCCGAAGCGTCCGCGTAATAGAGGGGACTTTCGGCCGAATAGTAGAGCGCCTGCGCGGAGTAGTTCGGGCGGTTCGGCGTCAGCATACAGGTCAGCGGATCGAGCTTTTTGATCTTCTGAGTCGATGGGATCGTCGTGCTTTCGAGCGTCAGGGAGCAATCGAACTTCAGCGCGATCTCGTGCAGGAGCGGCCGGTCCGTATCGACCGAGAAATCGAGGTAGCTGTCCATTCGCACGAGTCCGCCGCTCTGCGGTACCCGGCACGTGCCGTAGACGAACCGGGGCCGGACGTGGATTATCAGCGGGGTCATCGTCACGGAGCGCTCGACCGTCAGGCTCTGCCCGTTGGTATCGCTCAGCGTCAAGCGGATCAGCGCCGGGCCGCTCTGCGTGCCGGTAAAGAAGAACGTATGGTTGCCGGCCGGGAGGGTCAGCCGCCTGCCGCCGGTAATCGTATTGGACGCCGTGCCGTAGGCCAGCGTTCCCGCGCCTTCGGCCAGTTCGCATACGACGCCGAACGAGCCTTCGTACTCCCGCTCGGAGAGGTCGAGCGTGAACGATTGGGCGGTGTGGCAGACGCTCCCTGCGAGCGACGACAAATCTGCCACGATAGGTTCGGGAGCCTTGTAGGTCGCACGGAGCTCCTTTTCGACCGAGTACCCGTACCCGTCGGTTACGCTAAGGCCGATGCGTACCTCGCCGGGCGCGGCCTGCGTATAGAGAATCGGCAGGCGGTACTCGCTGCCGGAGAAGTCGACCGGCAGCGGCGTGTTCTGCGCGAGGGGCCGTCCCTGAATGCGCAGCTCTGAGGCCGCGCCTTCGTAGATGCGGTACGAGAAGCTGTACGACGGGTCGGGGTTGTTGACGGTAAGCAGGCGCAGTTCGGTCGACAGGGGTTCGTCGGGACGGTACGACGGCTTGACGCTGCCCAGTATGACGTCCGTCGTGGATACCCGCGTGTCGATGGTATTCTCGCCCATGACGGTCGCATGGACGATGTAGCGGCGGTTGCGCCGAATGTCGAAATTGTCCGTATCGTTTTCGCCGGGATAGATGAAGTAGTCGAGCTTGCGCCCGGTCTGGTTCACGGCCTCGATGTGTATGCAGGTCGCTTGTTCCGGAGCCTTGTCGGGAGCCTTTTGCGTAGGGTCCGTGATGCCGGCCACGGTGCCTTGCAGATTCTCCGGCACGTAGAACGTTCCGTTGTAAGAGTGGCCCGTGATGCTCCGGGAGGCGTAGTCCGTCACCGCGTCGTCTTCCGAGGGCGCGTTGTCGGCGAAGTAAGCCGCAAGGCGCGGGGCGGAGAGTATCTGCACGGAGCGCGGCGCGATCCGTTCCCTCTGTTGCGGGGCGACCGACAGGTTCAGTTCGATGCAGGCGACGATTCTCCGCAGGACAACGGGTACGGTCGTGGCCGCTTGGACCGAAAAGGACGTTTTCGCGGACAGGGGAAGCGCGGAGCCGGTTTCGAGCGCCGCTTCGCCGCCGACGGTACGGGCCGACTGTTCGACCTGTGCGCGGGTCATGTTTCCCAGATCGCCGCCCGCGTTGGCGATCACGAACAGGTCGTAATCGCCTACGGTCAGTTTGCGGGTAATATTCGCCGATCCCGCCGAATAGATATGTTCGTCTTTGCCGGTCGCATTTTTACAATACAGGTACAGGTTCAGGTCTTTCACCGTTTTCTCCTGCACGTCGGTCAGGGCTTTCGCAGGCTCGTCCATTTGCGGGCACTCTATTTGGAAACATACGGGAATTTCGGCAGCCGTCGCCGGGTCTTCCGTACGGGCCAGCTTCGAACAGCCGCAGAGGACTGCGGCCCATAGAATCAATAAAAGATATGTTTTCATAGCGTTGTTATTTGGGTGGCGTAAGCAGGGTAAATTCAATCGAGCTATCGGCGTCGCTCGTTATTTTGCACGAGGTAACAGAAGCATCTTCGCTGTGTTCGTTTGCTTCGTAATTTTGTTTGGGAACCATGTAGAAACCGGGGTAGATAATCTTGGAACCCATGCCCGCATTATAGCCGATGCAGCTTGCGGCATACGTTACCAGGTCCGTATATCCGGTTTTGCTTCCGGCGTTGAGCGTGACCGTTCCCGTTTTGGTCTGGGTCGTTACGGTCGGCGTAAGCGAGGTTTTGTATTCCCCTAACTTATATTGCAAACCGATACGGAGCGTTACCGGTTTCGGAACGGCTTTATCGGTACTGGCAAGCAACCGGATCGTGAAATTTTTGTAATAAGTTCCGGAATATCCGTCCGATGTCACGGTCGTTCCGGCAGGTTGGATTTTGGCGAAATCCGGCGTGATGTCGATTTTGTACGGAACGATCCCGGTATAGGTCTTTTCGACGACGGACGCTTGCCCGTTCGCGCCGGTAAACGTCAGCCGAAACGATACCGTGCCGATAACGGTCGGGGTAAAGCTGAACGGGAAAGTCAGCCCCGTCGCCGGATCGTTTGCGCCGCTGGTCAACGACTGCCCGTCGGAAAGTTTGATACCGCCATAGTACATATCCCCTGCACCTTTCAGCAATTCGTAACGGATCGTAAATCCCGACGTGTTATTCTGCTGATTGGCTTTTACCGAGAAGGTAAGCGGCGTATGGGCCGTTTTGCTCCAACTGTTCTCGCTGAATACGGTCGTTACCGGATAAGACTGTTGACAGTAGGTGGTCAGTTCCAAATAAGTAATGTATCCGGCGTCGTCCGAGACGGTAAAGCGTATGCGGATCAGTCCGCTGCGGCTCGGAACCAGCGTAACGGGAACCATTCGGGTCTCGTTTCCTTTGCAAAAGGGCATGGCCGCGCCGGGGGACCATGCGGAGCCGTTTACGGTCAGCGTCCCGCCGCCCTCGACGATCTGCGCGGCCAGATAGATTTGACGGTTCGGACTGTTCGTGCATTTTACGGTTACGCTCGACGTAACGGTTTCCCCGACGTTGCAAGGGTTTTTGATCGCTCCGAACGTCAGATCGACGGTCGATACGCGCGTGTCGATGGCGTCGGCGCCCCGGATCGTGGCGTCGATCACGTAGTGATGGTTCCGTTCGAGGTTGAAGTCGGTCGTATTGTTCGCTCCGGGATAGATCCGGTAGGCTATTTCCCGACCTTCGGCCACAGCCCGGATGTCGAGGCAGGTGGCTGCGGCAGGCGCGTTCGCGGCGCTCTTGTCCCGCTGGTCGGTGATCGAGGCGTTGACCCCTTGCAGGTTCTCCGGTATATAGAACGTGCCGGAGAAGGCGTTACCCGTGACGCTTCGTTTCGCGTAGTCTATCAGGGCGGATTCCGCCGCCCGGTTGTCGGAGAACAGGGCTACCGTGCCGGGGGCGTGTCCTACCCGGACGCTTTGCAGAGCGATCTCCCCGGCGGTCTGCTCATCCACTCTTAAAGAGAGGGTCACTTTGGCCGTGCACCGCACGAGCGACACGGGAATGACGGCAGTACCGGAGACCGAGACGGAGAGACGGGCCGACATGGGCAGTCCTCCGGCGGCGGTCAGGCCGGATTCTCCGGGAACGCCCAGCGAGAACCGTTCGGCCTCTTCGCGCGTCAGTTCGCCCGTATCGCCTCCGGCATTGGCTATGACGAAGACGTCGTAGTCGCCCCGGACGAGCGTTGCGGTAATTTGTCCGGCACCGTCGTCCGAGAAGAGGTGCTTGCGTATATCGGTCGTTTTGTGAAAGAGGTAGATGTTCAGGTCGCGCACCTGTCGCTCGTCTTCCGGCGAGAGGGCGCGGGTTACGGTTTCCGTCTCCGGGACGGTAACGGCGAACGTGACGCCGAGCGAATCGGGGCCCGTCGCCCGGTCCCGGTCGGCAAGACCTGCGCACGAGCTCCAGAGCGCCCCCAGCGCATACGTGAAAACGATAAGCGGATTTTTCATAACCGGTATAGTTTAAATGAGAAAGTAAGGGGCAGAGGACGGCCCCTGCCCCGAAAGAGTGCGCTACTGTCCGAGGTTTACCGACTGCGTGACGGGGGCTTCCCAGTCTGCCACGGAGATCGAGACGGATAATTCGCTGCCGGTGAGCCCGTCGATCAGGGCCTGTACGCGGTAATATCCGTTGCGAAGGAACCGGCCCGCGCCATCTCCGGACAGCTCTACGGGATAGGCGACTTCCGCTTGGTCGTCCGTCGTCGAGAAGTTGCCGTCGCGGTCGTATGTCGCGCCGAGGGTCAGCAGCAGGCGGCTCCCTTCGGCCAGCTCGCCGTTCTCCGGCACGTAGAACAGGTTCCGGAACTTGCCGGAGAGCTCGTCGGCCGCCTGCGTGTGAGTAAAGGTCATGGGCCCCGTGTTCGGGGCCTGCTGAGCGATCAGGTTGCTCCGAGAGGCGGCTTTCGAGAGCACGGCCGAGTTGATCCGCACTTTGCCCGAATAGCGTTCCGAGAACTCGGCCGTCGTGGATGCCTGTACCGCGATCTTGGCTACGGTGCGTTCGAGCGTTACCGCCACGTCGGTTTTGGTTCCCTGTGCGGCGATTGCTTTGGTCGTATGGCCTGTCATAACGAATCCTCCGGACCGCTTGGCTTGGGCGGATACTTCGGCAAAGGTGCCGTTGTATTCGGCGGGGGTGGTTTCGCTCAGTGTCATCAGCGCCGCCTTACCGGAAATACCGCCGACGGTTTTGTTCGCCACGACGTAAAAGTCGCAGTTTTGTCCGGCCAAAGCGTTCGGGATGGCGAACGTGGCTTTCTTGGCCGACAGTTCCGAATCGGTGAAGTTACGTTGCACGAGCAGTCGTCCGTCAGCTCCGAAGACCAGCACGCAGACCGACGAGAGGCTTTTCTCCCAGCTTTCGGCCGCAGCCGTCGGGTCGAAGAAGGATTTGGTCCGGGACGATCCGGCATCGAACGAGAGGGTCACTGCGGCACCCTGCGTGTCGGAAGAGGGCGTATGTTCGCAAACGGGTTCTTTGCCGCAAGAGCAAAGCAGGGCTGCGGCGGCAGCCGTAAAAAACAATCTTTTCATCGTGATAAATTTTAATGGATTATGCCTTTACAGGCAGTGTCGATCATTTTAATACAGGCATTCCCCGATATGCCTGCGGACGACCCCGATCAGATCGAGAATCAGGTGGTTGTATTCCGGGCTCGCGAGCAGGTCGTCGCCGAGGTCGTAGCGCATGAACGTCTCCTTGCACAGGGGGAGCAGCCGCACCACGCACTCGTGCCGTTCGGATTCGGGAACTTCGGGAAACTCCGCGGCGAGAACGCACCTGAGCGTATCGTATCCGGAGAAGAGCAGTCCTTTATAAAGCACGCTGTCCGCTTTTTGCAGGGCCGTGCGCACGCTGTCGCCCGATTGCAGGGCGTCCCATGCCGAGACCCACGCCCTGCGGCTCCGCTCACGGACCATCCCCTCGGTCTTTTCGAGCAGGGGGTGATGTTCCCGCAGAAATGCCCCGAGCTTTCGGGCGAAGTACGCCGGATCGGGAATCTTCCTTCTGGCAGCCATCGTTAGACGCTCATCCCCTGCGATCGGGTCTTTTCCTCGAATACGGCCTGCTGGCGTTCCGCCGTCTGCTCCTGCGCTTTGGCCTGTTCCTGCTCCTTATTCTGCTCCTGAGAACGGTTGATGCGGGAGTAATAGGGCGCATTGGTCGAACGGTCGATTCCCATGATCGAAAGGCTGCGGCCGGTAGAGGATTTGACGTTGCGGGCGTCGATCTCCTCGTAACGCTTCAATGCCTCGATCTGCTGTTCGGTCAACTGCTCGGCGATCCGGGGCGGAATGTACGGCTTGGCATAACTGGGATTGATCGGCACGAAATCCATCCGCGTAACGTCGAACTGGAACACGGAGCTGAACTCGTTGTCCTTGTCCCTGAGCTTGCAGTGTTCGAGCCGGATACCGCGGCCCAGCGCCAGTTCGTTCTGCTGGGTCTGACTGATCCGGTTGCCGTAGATGAACTCGGGTTTGGCGACGGCCCGCACGGGTACGGTAATCATCCGGTTGGTGTCGGTGCGGAATCCCGCGTAACACCACTCCTGCTTGCCGTGGTTATCGACCATAATGGCGCGGGGCAGAGCCCGGCCGTAGGCGATCCGGGCCTCGTCGTCGGCGCTGATGTGCATCTTGTACTTTTCGTCCTTGTACTCCGGATGCGGCAGAGGACCTTTGACGTCGAGCCGGGGACGGTCGTCCAGATCGCGGTACATTTGCAGCGAGCATTTGTCCGCCGAGATCTGCGTGTCCTGTCCTACTTTGTAAACGACGTCGAACAGCGCAGGGGTCTCTCCTCCTTCGCGGAGCCGCTGAATATCCTGCGCGGAGAGCTGGTTGCGGTCGATCCCGATCGAAGCGAGTTCGCCCCACGGAATGTCGTACAGGTTATAGCGGAGCCGGTCGAGCTGGTTGGAACTGGTGCGGCACTCGGCGAGGATGGCGGCGCTGATCTCGTCTTTGGGATCGTTGCGAAGCGCATAGTAGGCATTCACGACCTCGGGAACGCGCTCCACCGGACAGAGGAAAAACTCACGCTCCGCGGCCGGCGTCTCGGGATTGTCGCGGTGGGTCACGAAATCCTGATAGCGCAGATCGGAGATCGCTTTGGCCGCATCGCTGCCGAACATCAGCGTATAGTAGGACGCGCGGTTTTTGGTTTCGGGCGTGACGGTAACTACCGAAATCCGGTTGTTGTCGTTCGGGTCGCGCCGGAACTCGCTGATAACGTCCAGCCGGCCGTTGGCTTTGTCGGCCATCAGAATGGTTTCACGGTTAGGGTCGGGGCGGTACGCTTCCGTTCCCGCATTTTCTTTTTTTGCCATAATTCAAATAAAATTAATAAGAAGTTGAACAATGATTACAGGACGAATATACAGAGCCGTTCGACGCCTGATACCGGGCGGCCGCCTCAGGCCGCGCATGGCCGGCGATACGCTGTGGACAGCGGCGTTTTTACGGTGGATCGGGATGTTCTACCGTTTCATGCCGACTCGCTGCTGCTGCGGGCTGAGCTCTTCGGACAGCGACGGGTTCCGCCCGTTCGAAACGCCCCGGTATCCGGAAAATGCATGATCGAGGATTTCTCCCGCAAGGGTCTTCATCTTTTCGTCGATTCCGGCGCGCTGCTCCGGGCTCTTGCCCGCTTTGGCGGCATCGAGTCGGTCGAATTCTTCCTGACGGAAAAACGGTCGAGACAGATCGGCGTAGAACCCTCCGCGAGGGTAGCCGTTTTGTCGAATGAGAAGCAACGAGGCGATGTCGTAATTTTCGTCCGATAAGGTCGGACAATCCCAGTAGCCGGGACGAATGAATCTGTCGAAATTCTCCAGCGTCGGATGCATGTCGTAACGCTCATTGCAAAATCCGTAACGGGTCGTCTCCGGCGGGCAATATATTTCGGCAGGTACGGGCTGAAAATCGTTGCAGTCCGTATGATGTTCATAATTCATTTCAGCAAAACGGTCGATCTGCCGAGAGGGAATTTCGGGTAAATGAAGCAGGCTGTGCACTCGCAGAAAGGTCGTCCCGTTCTGCGCCTTGAAAAACTGATCTGCCTGGTACTGGAGGTAATCGGCCTGTACCGTTCGTCCTTTTTCCGTATTGCTGAACAGCAGTACCCCGCGGTCCGTTTCAAAGCCCGTTATCTTCGGGAAAGGAGAATTGAGTTTCCGCAGCCGGTAAATCTGCGGAATGTATCCTATGGTTTTGCAAAGGTTTTCGTGTTCCGATTCTTTCGTAAGCAGACCGATGCGGTTCCGTTTGCAGTACGCCACATCGAGCAGCGATACGATTTTCTTCGGATACGCCTGTTGTTCGGTCATCACGGCCGTCAGTTCGTGCAGATAGGCCGAGTTGTCGTCCCGCCTCAGAGGGGGAATTTTCGAGGCGTCCGGAAAGTCGTAGCAGATCATGTAGTTGTCCGGTACGCTTTTGGGGTCGTCCAGATCGTCGTAATTGTTGTGCAGGAACCGTAAAAATCCCTGCGGGTCGGTCGGAATGTCGATGCAGATGTGGCGGATCTGCATCGCGGGCGTCAGCGTCAGATATACGCTGCCCCGGAAGGTTCGTTCGATTTTCATGGAAAGGATTTATTTTGATTCGGCTATATCGAATGCCGTTTTACGGATCGTACCGGGCCGCTATGTCGGCGAAGTCCCTGAGGCTTCCCGCTTTCCGTTTCCACATTTCGGGGACATCCTTCACCGGATAACCTTGTTCTGCGATCCGCAGCAGGGCCGTCATGTCGTAATTGGGCGACCATGCCTCCGGGCGCAGCTCCTCCCGCCCGCAAAAGCGCAGGTAGTTGTCCGCCGTCGGACGCATATCGTAGCTCCGCAGGGGAACTCCTTCGAGAATCGAAGAGCGGTCGAGGATATACGCTCCGGGAAGGGAGGTTATAAGAAAATCCCGGTTGCGGTAGCCGCAGTGGAAGTTCAGCGCCCCGGCCCGTCCTTCGAGCAGGAACTCCGCGCTGAGCCGGGGAATGTCGTACACGCCGAGCCGATCGAGGGAGAGCCCCGGATCGTAAAAGCGGTCGCAGCAATGCTGCATCAGAGCCCTGAAAGCATCCCCTCCGAGAAGGCGTTCCGTATCGAACAGCAGCACCCCGTTGGGCAATTCTACGGCGCGGACGCTGCGGAACGTATCGGAACTGCCGGATCTTCCGAATCCCTGAGCCGCGCAGTACGGTTCATATCCGTCGAGCAGAATCAGCCGCTCGTGCGTCCCCTGCGGGGAGAGCGGGTCGATCCCCGACTCCGCGCAAAACATCAGATCGCGCAACGGTATGATACAGCAGGGACGGATGCGGCTTTCATGCGCCCGGCGCAGAAGCGACCGCGCGTAATCTTCCGTGCGGTTCTCCCCGATCCGGGGAATCTTCCGCTGGTCAGAAAAGTCGTAACGCACGATCCATGCGTCCTGAGGTCCGTCGGGATCGTTTCGCGCATCGGAAATATCGGCGGCGGCATACCGGTCGAAATCCTTCCGGGTAAAACCATTCGCGTAGATCTGCACGCGGCTGGCCGTCTGGTCCGGAGCGAGGGTCAGCAGGACCGTCGCCGGAATGGGATGTGTATTCATAGGCGTTTATCGTTTTCGTATCCGGAGCGTTCTCTCTTCGCTGTCGCCCATAAAAGAGCGGCTTTCCACGCATTCGGGACCGGCCGGTTCCTTCAGCCGCCCGCTATCCCGGAACCGTTCCCACAGTTCCCGGAAGGAGCGGTCGGCCAGTCTCTTTTTCTTTTCCCCGGCCGGTTCGTCCCGCAGCAAAAAGGCGTAATAGTTTTCCGTCGAGCGGCGCATGTCGAACTCCCGGCGGAGGTTTCCCTGCCGGAGCAGTTCCCGGTCGGCGTACGCCTCCGCGAAACGGTTTCTGCGCTCCTGTCCGTCCTCCGCTTCGGCAAAGCACCGGTCCGTTATCGGGGCCATATCCGCAGGCCGGGCGATCACGTCGTAGATCTTCAGCGAGGGCGTCTGCTGCTCCGGATTGAAAAAGTTCGACGCATGGTAGTCCATGTATTTTTCGAACTGCATCTTCCCGTGCTGCGTATCGCTGAAAAATACGACGCCGGGAGCCGTCTCGACGGCGGTATAGGCCCTGTATTCCGGAATGTCGATCCCCGGAGAGGGCAGCTCCACGCCGAAGGTGCCGAGCGGATCGGGGTAGTCCGTCCGCAGGGCCAGCTTTGCGGGATCGGCCTCGGGCGTCAGCGGAACGATGCTGTGCCGCAGGCAGTAAAGCATATCCGTCATGGCGATCTGGTGCTCGGCCCGTATGCCGGCGGAACGTGCCGCACGGGAAAGGCGTTCCAGATAGTCGTCGTTGCTCTGCGGACGGATTTCGGGAATCTGCCTGCGGTCCGGAAACCGGTAATGGCACATCCACAGGTTCGGATCGTAGCCCTGCCGCAGCACTTCGGCCGTATCTTCCCGCATAAAGGCGAGAAAGCCGGACAGCCCGCTCTCTTTGATGCTGATATGCACCGGGCGTTTCATGCTGTCGTAGGTAACGTACAGGCTCGCGCCTTCCTTTTTTCTTTGCTGCATATTTTCCGGTATTTAACTATCCGCAGGCTAAGATACCCGGCTTCGGAGCGGATGATACCGCACGGCCGTCCGGGGCCGGGTATGGCCGTCCGTAAGCAGTGAAACGGAGCTATTTCGCAGCCTGCTGCTTGGGTTTGGGAATCAGCTTGCGTAGTTCCGGATCGTCCTCGATGCGTTTCATCTCCGTTTTGACGATCCGCTCCACGTCGGCTCTGATCCGTTCGTAGTTGGCCTGAATGATCTCTTTCATGTGATCTTGTCCGTCCGCTCCCATAAAGGAGGATATTTCGGGAATCGGAACGTAGGCGGCCGTTTCGCGCTTTACCCGTTCGTTGTCCACGACGATCTGGGCATGGAAGATCTTCTGCTCTATTTTTTCATCGAAGTTGTCGGCTACGGCCCCCACGAACATACCCTGAGAGAGGTTGCCGATCTTCGAGGGCGGGATCAGCGAATCCATCTGCGTATTGGTCGAAAGGGTCGTGCTTCCCTGAGCGAACGATACGGATTTGCGCTGCTGGAGAATCTTGCCGAAGCGTTTGGAAAGCGTCTCGGCCGTGTCGCCTACGACCTGTCCGGAAAAGATATTGCCCACGGTGTTCTGGATCACCTTGCTCTCCTTGTCCCCGTAGTCCCGCGTCAGTTGGCTGAAATCCTGAAAGCCGAGGCAGACGGCCACTTTGTTCGAGCGGGCCGTGGCGATCAGGTTGTCCAGTCCGCGGAAATAGATCGTGGGGAGCTCGTCGATGATGACCGCCGATTTGAGCTTGCCCTTCTTGTTTATCAGGCGCACGATGCGGGAGTTGTAAAGCCCGAGGGCTGCCGAGTAGATGTTCTGTCGGTCGGGGTTGTTCCCCACGCAGAGGATCTTGGGCGCATCGGGGTTGTTGATGTCGAGGGTAAAGTCGTCCCCGGTCATCACCCAGTAGAGCTGCGGGGAGATCATGCGCGAAAGGGGAATTTTGGCCGAGGCGATCTGTCCCTGCAACTGGTCCTGCGCCCCGCCTTTCCATGCGTCCATAAAGGGACTGAGGTAGTTTTCGAGCTCCGGGTGGGAGGTCAGGATGACGAAGACGTCGGCATACTTTTTATTCAGCAGTTCGATGGCGTGCGGAAAGGTGCAGTAGCGGCCTCCGTCGTAGATCTTCAGGAACCAGATGATCGCGGCCAGCAGGATGATGGGACTTTCTACGAAGAAATCGCCCTGCTTGGTGATCCACGTCTTATTGAGGTTCAGCATGATCGTATAAGCGGACTCGTAGGCGTCCGAGATGTCGGTCATAAAATCCCGGTGGATCGGGTTGCAGCGATGCGAGCGGCGCGGGTCGTCGAAGTTGATGACGTAGAATTTAGGCGGAACCTTATAGCCTTGCATATGGGTACGCAGGTGGTTGTAGGCGATGACGGAGAGGTCGTCGAACTTGAAGTCGTAGATATACATCGAAAATCCCTTCTCGATCTGCTGCTTGATGAACTGATTGACTACGGCGTAGGATTTTCCCGAACCGGGCGTTCCCAGCACGACCGTCGCGCGGAAGGGATTGACGACGTTGATCCAGCCCGGATGCCAGCGTCTTTTGTAATAGAACAGCGTAGGTAAGTTTACCGAGTAGTCGTTGGTCATCAGGCGGGTCTCCTGCATGAAGGATTCGTTTTCGTCGTTGAACGGATCCTCGAAGACGCGCTCTTTGATCAGCCGTCCGAGCCAGACCCCGGCGGCCAGCATCAGGCAGTATCCTGCAAGCAGCGTCAGACCGTAGAGCGGGCCGAGAGCCCGTACCGGCAGGGGAAGGCGCAGCAGCCAGCCGCCGCAAAAGAACAGCAGTATGCCGGCGGCTCCGCAAAGCGCGATCCGGCGGCGGGAGATTTTCTCGCTGCGGACGCTTCGCGTGCCGAGGCACGAGAGGGCCAGAAACAACAGACAGAACAGTTTGGTGTAAAGGGGCGACGAGAAGAGTCCCGACGTCCGCTGGAAGTTCATCAGGATCTTATCGACGAGGGCCGTATTCCAACCTACGGCCGTAATCCACGAATAGGCGTACCAGTAAAAATGAATGAGCGCGAACAGCAGGCTGAGCGCCCGCATGAACTGCATGACTTTGGCGAGACCCCGCAGGTCGTCTTCCTGTTGCATGGTTTTCCGGGTTTACGTTCGTCCGTCCAACGGAAAATCCTGCGGGATATGTCGGTGCGGCCGTCCGGGGCCGGGTATGGCCGGAAGTTATCTGTTCGATCGGATCGCCGCTCTCCGGTCGATAACCGCATAAAAAAGTTCCCGATACCGTAGTTTGTGTCGGGAACGTGATTCGATGGAAGTTATTTTCCTGTTTTGACGGCTGTTCAGAGCCGGATTATGCCGGTATGTATAGCGATGTTTTCCCATGTATTACGCAAAAAAACCGGGCTCTTCGTCCGTAAAACTGCCGAACCCGACGATATTTTTTTCGTTGGTCAATAGAGCGCTCCACGTATGGCCCATGCTGTGTTCTGCCCATTGTGGTGTAAAATCCACAGCAATAGAAATCCCCGCGCTTCGCATACTGATCATTGTTATTTGGGCGGTTTCAGAACAGGATTTAAACAGACTCTTGTTTTCAAGACGATAATTATGTAATGCCAAAACAGAAATACAATGAGGACTAAACTACCTCGAAAATTGGAGCAGAAGATGTCGGTTGTGGGAGAGCAGATTAAATTGGCTCGGTTGCGCAGGAATCTGAGTGTGGCTCAGGTGGTAGAACGTGCCATTTGCCCTCCATTGACCGTATCCCGAATAGAGAAAGGCGTACCTACAGTAGCAATCGGAATCTACTTACGTGTGCTATATGCTTTACAGCTTGACGATGATATTCTGTGGTTAGCCAAAGAAGATAAATTGGGGAAGGCTTTACAAGATATGAGTTTGAAGACAAGGAAAAGAGCTTCGAAAAAAGATAAAACTCATGTTTTCCAATGCATAAAATCGAAAATGGTTCTATATTAGGATAGTTCGTGGCTTAAGATTTTGCATTATGCTACAAAAGCATTATGTTTGTATTGCGTAATAAATAGAGTGTATGAAATTCGTTGATAGAATAGAGGAAGCAGCACGATTGAAGGATGCTCTTGAGAGAGAGAGGGCCTCACTAGTCGTAATGTACGGTCGTAGACGATTGGGTAAGTCTACGCTTATCAAAAGGGTGTTGTCGGACACGGATGTTTATTTTCTTGCCGATCGTTCAGAAGGACAACATCAGAGGGCATTGCTTGCAAAAGTGATAGCACAAATGTTTCCTGACTTCGATAAATTGACATATCCGGATTGGGAGTCGATGTTTCGTGCGGTCAATTATCGGACAGACAAGCGTTTTACTCTATGTTTGGATGAATTTCCGTATCTGGTGGAGCAGTCTCCTGAATTACCGTCTGTATTACAGAAACTTGTTGACGAGAAGCAGTTGAAGTACAATCTTGTGCTTTGCGGTTCATCGCAAAATATGATGTATGGGCTCTTTCTTGATTCTACTGCACCTCTTTATGGTCGTGCTGATGAGATAATGAGGCTTGCGCCTATACGTTTGTTGTATATTCAGGAGGCTTTGAGTCTTAATGCGATGAATGCCATCGAAGAGTACGCCGTATGGGGCGGTGTGCCGCGTTATTGGGAACTGAGGGAAAATAGAAGTTCGCTTGATGATGCCCTGTGGCGCAATATCCTTTCTGTAAATGGAACTCTTTATGAGGAGCCGATAAAACTGTTTCAGGATGATGTCAAGGATATTGTCAAGACTTCGACGATCATGTCTTATATAGGTACTGGCGCAAACCGTCTTTCCGAGATTGCTGCACGATGCAATGAACCGGCGACCAATCTGTCGCGTCCATTGAAGAAACTTGTCGATCTTGGATTTTTGGAGAAAGACATCCCATTCGGTATTGATGAAAAGAATGCGAAAAAGAGCCTCTATAAAATTGCCGATCCGTTTATGGCATTCTACTATCAATTTGTTGTCCCTAATCGTTCGTTCATTGAACTTGGCCGTCGTCTACCCATAGAACAGACTTTGAACGCCCATTTCTCTGAGTATGTGAGTATGCAATGGGAAAAACTGTGTCGGGATGCCGTAACAGGAAATCTTGTAGGTGGAATGGTTTATGGCAAGGCAAAACGCTGGTGGGGATCTGTTCTCAATGAGGATAAGAAGCCGGAACAGGTCGAGTTCGATGTGATGGCAGAATCGCTCGATAAAAAGTATCTGCTGGTTGGAGAATGCAAATGGACAACTCAGGAGAATGGCAAACAACTTACAACTGAACTTCTCCGCAAAGCAATTCTGCTGCCGTTTGCTCAGAACTACACCATCGTTCCAGTGCTGTTCCTTAAAAATGCTCCGAAAGATGATGCTAGGAATGCCATATTGCCGAAAGATATTATTGAGTTGATGAAATAGACATGCGTAAGATTATATCTATCAAAGTTGTTGTAATAAAAATATTTTTAGTATGAAATTTAAAGCATTACGAATAAGTGACTGGAAACAATTTCAGAATATTGATATTGATTTTCATGAACGACTAACGATTTTGACCGGAGCAAACGGTTCTGGAAAAACAACTTTATTACATTTGTTAGCCAAACATTTTGGATGGGAATTTTCAGAATTGGCAACTCCTACAAAGGATAGAAACAATGGGAAAATTAGTTATATCGCTAATTGGTATAGATGGTTTAAAAAGAAAGATAATAATGATGCTATCGGTAAAATTACTTATTCAGATAATTCATTCGCCAATTTAATTGTACCAAAAGTTAACTCCGCAATATATAATATAGAAATCCATAATCGCAAACTACTTTTAGGACTAAATATACTATCTCATAGAAGTGCTTTTAAATACCAAAATATTCCATCTATTGCAACTAAAAAGAGAAATAGAAAAGAGGCTTATTCTCTTATAGAACAAGAGGTAAAAAAAGAATTTCTGACTATGGGAACAGTTTATAAAGACAAATCTATAAATTACCATATTAAAGAAACGTTGTTAAGTTGGGCTATAGGGGGTGAGGGAAATTCTTTTATAGAGCCAGATAGAGAATTAATAGATTGGTTTAAAGGATTCGAAAATGTTTTGAGAATATTAATGCCGCAAACTATTGGCTTTGAAAAAATATCTATTAGAAATTACGAAATTGTATTGGTGACCCAATCAGGCGATTTTATGTTGGATGCTGTTTCTGGAGGAATTGCAGCATTAGTTGATTTGGGGTGGCAGATTTACAATCTTGCAAATTCAGAAGAAGAGATAGTTGTTCTTATTGACGAAGTGGAAAACCATTTACATGCAACAATGCAACGTTCTGTTTTGCCTGACTTATTGGAGGCTTTCCCTAATGTGCAGTTTGTTATATCTACTCATAGTCCGTTAGTTGTGTCTTCTGTAAAAGACTCTAATGTATACGCTTTTAGATATGACACTGAAAATAGAGTGTTTAGTGAGAAATTGGATTTAGTTCATAAAGCACGAACAGCTACTGATATATTAAATGAAGTATTAGGAGTTCCGTTTACTATGCCTATTTGGGCAGAGAATGCTTTAATTGAAATAGTTGCTAAATATAGGAATGTTGAATTAACGACTGATTCAGTTAATGCAATGCGAGAAGAATTTAAACAGCTAGGATTAGAAAGTGTTATGCCATTGGCATTAAATAGAATTTTGGATAATGATAAAACTAAGTAAGTCTTGTGAACCTGACATTCTGGTTCAAAATGGGAAACAATGGACAAATGATTTAATGGCATATGTTAACTCTGGAGATAAGATTCCAGACCATGTTAAGAATAAATATAATCACCCCGATATCAAGAAAGCTTTAATCCATGAAACTCATGGGAAGTGCATGTATTGTGAAAGTTATATTTCTGCTGTAGCTCCTGAACATATCGAGCATTATCGGCCTAAATCTATATACCCAGAAAAAACATTTGAATGGAATAATTTAGGCTTGGCTTGTCCGTGGTGCAATATAAAGAAAAGTGACTCTTTTGATGAAGCCTGTGCAATTGTAAATCCTTATATTGAGAATCCGGATGATTTTTTTGTTTCTTTAGGCACATTTATTTATCATAAACCTAATAATAAACGGGCTGAATTAACAGAATGTTTGTTAGAATTAAATAGACCTGAATTAATTGAAAGTCGTAAACATGTTTTAGATAATATTCGTCCGTTACTAGATAGGTATGTAAATGAAGCTAATCCTTTACTAAAGCAATTAATAAAAGATAATATAAAAAAAGAGATGGAGGATGACAAGCCTTATGCCATGTGTGTAAGAGCTTTGGTTAACGCTTTGATAGATATTGACTAATAAATATCAAATAATTCATTGGAACATAGATGGGGCAAGTATTATTCCGAAATATATGATATAGAATTGATCAAATTCAAACATCTGATCGATCGCTGGCAATACGTTGAAGGATTGAAAAGGGTGCCGAATAAGGTCTTCACTCAGGAGGATTTTAACACTTATGTGACAATTTATTCTGGAAAGAAGGTGCGTCGATGGTTCAATGCCGATTCGATTTATATGTATACCTTGCCGGTTGTGGATGTGTTCTATCGAGGACCGGGCATTCCTATCGAATCGACTTTGAAACGCTATGTTCACTGTACGGGAATAGTTATTTCCAAAAACGGTCAGGCAGGATTGGGATTAAAGCTTTTTTTTACCAATGAGGGCAAGCGAAACGAATGGAAGTATCTTCGAAAACTCCGGAAGAAGATTTGGTACAGGAATAACGACTAGCAATTCGATCGAGAAAAACATGACCGGTATTGGCGTGAAATAAAATAACTCTAATTAGTAAATATCAACTATAGTATTCAGTTACGTAATACAAGTCCTTTTTCTTCGATTTGGGTATTCTTTAGCTCCCGAGTAGCATAAAAGCTGCTCGGGAGTAATTATTTCACGTAATTCATCGTTGAAAATCATGCGGCACATCTGATCAAACAAGACCGCAGGACTCTCGCACTTCGTGTGGGCAACCGCAACGGTCGGGTACGATTGGGCGTAGCATTGAATCCGGATTTCGACAGGCATTTTCCTGCGAGAAAATAATCACAAATAGCTGTTCGTTCAGTCATTGGATGATTAATCCCGTAGTCATCGGCACTGGAGCTCACTTCCATGTAGTCGCAGTAGATAACAATGGAGAAGTTATTTTCTATAAATTTACGTGGGGCGAACTATTTTCCGTCGACATGCCATCGACGGGAAGTGAGAATACGTTTGTCTGTAACAGATATATCTTAAGTAACGCATAATTTGATTAATAGAAGCGCAACTATCCGGAGCTTTGGCTCCGGACTTTTTATTTAATCTAAAACCAACTGCTATGTACACATTACTGAA
>ERZ772882.835-NODE-835-length-37598-cov-9.068961_pt1 | contig 37598 bp, 31 predicted proteins | sample MGYA00580576_ERZ772882 | MGnify/ENA primary metagenome ERZ772882 (study PRJEB29015, sample SAMEA2737658) | human gut metagenome | biome: human gut; feature: human-associated habitat; material: faeces | place: China | collected 2012 ... | reverse complement strand
AGCTCGGTAAGACTACCGATCAGCGTATGGCGATGCTCCGTCAGCAGGTCACCGACCTTCTGGACAACGGCAAGATGGAAACGACCGTCACCCGCGCCAAGGAGATCAAGCCCCTGGCTGAGAAGATGATCACCCTCGGCAAGAAGGGCGATCTGGCGGCTTATCGTCAGGCGATGGCTTTCATCACCCGCGAAGACGTCTGCAAGAAGACCTTCAAGGAGCTGGCCCCCGCCTATGCTGAGCGCAACGGCGGCTATACCCGCATCGTCCGCACCGGCGTTCGCCGCGGCGACGCTGCCGAGACGGCCATCATCGAGCTGGTCTAAGCATAACAGCGTAAGTAAAAAGTCCTTTTGTATGGCAGATCGCGAAGCCATACAAAAGGACTTTTTATGCTTCTCTGCCGCATGGTCGGAAACGCCCGTTTTCCTTGCAGCGCAAAACGCCCTCTGTTGCACGCCGCAGTGCATCGGAGGGAAAAGAATGATCCGCGGCCCGTCCCGCAGGGATAAGCGCGCCGCCGGGCGCATAAGCTCCTCCGAGGGGGCGATGGAATGACAAGGAAAAAGCGGCGGGCGCTGCTGTGTATGCTCGCCGTACCGCTGCTGGCGCTTGCGCCGCGTTCGGAGGAAAGCCTGCCGGCCTCTGCCGCTGAGCCGGCGGCTATGCCGGAGAAATATGTGGCGCTGACGTTTGACGACGGCCCATGGCCCGAGACCACCGAGCAGCTGCTCGACGGCCTCGCGGAGCGGGGCGCCAAGGCGACCTTCTTCCTGATCGGCGAGCAAATCGCCGGGCACGAGGACACCGTGCGCCGCATGGCGGACGAGGGGCATCAGGTCGGCAGCCACACCTTTACGCACATGGATCTCAGCCGCGGCGACCCCGCCGAGCGCCTGCGCGAGATTGCTGCGACCGACGAGACGCTGCGCGCGCTTCTTGGCGACGGAGTCTATTGGCTCCGCCCGCCGTGGGGCTTTCTCGCCCCGCAGACCGCCGCGGCAGTCGAGGTGCCGATGGTCTACTGGTCGCTGGATACGGAGGACTGGCGCAGGCTGGACGCCGACGCCGTAGCGCAGGACATCATCGACCATGCCCGCGACGGCGACATCATTCTCCTGCACGACCCTTACGCCACAAGCGTCGAGGCGGCGCTGCGCGCCATCGACGCCCTGACCCCGCAGGGCTACCGCTTTGTCACCTTAGAGGAGCTCTTTCGGCAAAAGGGCGTCGAGCCGGAGCCGGGAAAGCTCTACATCCGTCCCGACGAGCTCAAGCGGATCGCGTGAGACAGAGAAAAAGAGCTGCCGAAGCGAGGCTTCGGCAGCTCTTTTCGATTACAGTTTGTCGAATATGCGCGAAAAATTACAGCATGTTGAGAACGAGCGTCAGGACGATGAACGCAGCGCCGACCCACTTGGTCGCGCGAGCGAGCTTGGCGTCCATGCTCTTGGCCTTGTTCTTCGCCATAAAGGAATCGGCCACGCCGCCGATGGCGCCGCTCAGGCCGGCGGACTTGCCGCTCTGGAAGAGCACGATGCCGATGACGATCAGGCCGCAGATGAGCTGAAGAATGGTGATAAACAGTTCCATAACAGGAGACCTCCAATCAGTTGATAAACGCAGAACGCGCTGTATTCACAGGATGTAATCATACCACAGTCCCGGACAAAAAGCAAGCGGAAATTAGCAGTTTTTCACCCAAAACGCAGCGAATGTGCAAAGCCTCAAGGGACCTTGCACATTCGCAGTAAGCTCCGGCGGGAAGGAAGATCGGGATGGGGGGTGCCGGAGTTTCCTCGGTAGCGGGTAAATATGAATTTATATTCGCGAATCAAAATGATGACATAGTATAAGAGGATATTCATGCAAAGTCAATCGGTTCGATATTCAAAATTCACACACAATAATTAAATTTTCTTATGCAAAATGACAAGAATCCGTTGCAGATGCAAAAGAGACTTGCAATTCAAAAAGAAAAGAGATAAAATACAAAAAATTGAGTGAATACCGAATGAAAATACGCAAAACGGCTGTATACGCCGAATGAAATCTCAAAAGTACAAGGGCGCATCTCGGCTCGTTCGCGAGGTGCGCGGGAAGTGAGGATAGGATATGAATACGACCTACGGAGTGCTCAACAACTCAAGCCTGATCATTGATACCGACAAGCTGCGCGAAAACGTGCGCACGATCCTGCGCTCGCTCCCGGCGGGGACAAAGCTCATCCCCGTCGTCAAGGACGACGCCTACGGCATGGGAATGGTCGGCGTCGCGCGGACGCTCAGCGCCTTTCCGGAGATCGGCTGCTTTGCCGTCGCCAACGTCTCCGAGGGCGTGACATTGCGCCGTGAGGGCATCCGTCAGGACATCCTGATCATGGGCAGCACGCTGCCGTTCCAGTATGTGCCGGCGGTCGAATGCGACCTGACCGTGACCGTCTCGCGCCTCGGCATGGTGCCGGAGCTTGCGGAGGTCTGCAAGGCGCAGAGTAAGCCGCTGAACGTGCAGATCAAGCTGGAGACCGGTATGCACCGCATCGGCGTGGAGCCGGGCGAGGAGCTCGCCACGCTGATCGGGGAGCTCAAGGCGGCGCAGGAATGGGTCCATGTCACCGGCGCGTTCTCTCATTTCGCGTGGCCCGGCAACGCCGAGGTCTGCGAGGCGCAGTATAAGAAGCTGCTTGCCGGCGCGGAGCAGCTCAAGGCGGCGGGCATTCCGGTCCCAATGTGCCACATCAGCGCCTCGGAGAGCTCCGAGCTTTTCCCGCAGTACGCGCTCGACGCCGTGCGCATTGGCCGCCGGCTCTATATGGACCATCCGAAAAAGCCGCTCGGCAACATTCAGGAGGTCGTCTCCTGGCGCAGTTACCTCACCAACGTCAAGCAGCGCCACGCGGGCGACTCGCTCGCCTACTTCGGCAAGTACGTTCTGGATAAGGATACCGTCGTGGCGACCGTCGGCGTCGGCTACGGCGACGGCCTGAACGAAAAGCTCGTGGCGTGCCACGCGCCGGTGCTCGTGGGCGGCAAGCGCTGCCCGTTGCTGGCGTGCTGCATGGACCAGTGCTTCGTGGATGTCACCGGTGTGGAGGATGCCAAGGTCGGCGACGAGATCACCTTCTTCGGCTATGACAGCGACGGTAATTTCCTCTCCTCACAGGAAACGGCGAACCTCATCGGCGACGACGAGGGCTGCGGCCTGACCTCCGCGCTGATGCACCGCGTCGCCCGCGTATTCCACTGATTTCCGCGCGGCGTGTGCCGCATGTGCCAGTGAACGGTTATTTTTGCATACATCGTTGCATAATTTTTGATATTACGGTATAATAGCCGCAGAACCACGCATGAAATAACATACGGTGGGGGTAGGCTATGAAGAGCAAGCGACAGGAGAAGATCCTTGAACTGATCGCGCAGTACGCGATCGAAACGCAGGAGGAGCTGCTCGAGCGGCTTTCCGAATGCGGCATCCCCAGCACGCAGGCGACCGTTTCCCGCGACATCAAGCAGCTGCACCTGTATAAAGAGCCGTGCGGCGGCGGACGCTACCGCTACGCCTCCTCGGCGCGCTCGACGGGCTGCGACTTTAACGACCGGCTCCAGCGCATCCTGCGCGAGTGCAGCCTGAGCGTGGACTGCGCGCAGAACCTTGTGGTCCTCAAGACCATGCCGGGGCTTGCCAGCGCAGCGGGCGCGGCCTTCGACGCGATGGACGATCTGCCCGCCATGATCGGCTGCGTCTGCGGTGACGACACGGTGCTCGTCGTCATGCGGGACGAAGCCTCGGCGCAGAGCTTCTGCGAGGAGCTGAGCGGACTGTGCAAGTAAAAAACGATCGGAAAAGGCAAGGCGCCCGCCTTGCCTTTTCTCCTGCCCTGTGCTATAGTTTTCTGAGAATATCAGGAAGGCAGGTCACGCCATGAAAGCAGAAAGAGCCTATCCCCGCTTCACCATCACCGCCAAGGGGACCCGCTGGGTCGAGGGCGGCCACCCGTGGATCTACGCGCAGGAGATCGTCTCCGCGCCCGAGGGCGTGGAAAACGGCGCGCTCGTGGACGCGGTGAGCGAGAAAGGGAAATACCTTGGCAGCGGCTTTTTCTCCCGCGAGAGCAAGATCCGTATCCGTCTGCTCTCCCGCAACGCAAACGACCGCTTCGATGCGGACTTCTGGCGTCGTCGCATCCGCTACGCCTGGGACTACCGCAAGACGGTCATGGGCGCGGACGTTTCCTGCTGCCGCGTCATCTTCGGCGAGGCGGACGGCTTCCCCGGCCTGACGGTGGACCGCTTTGAAAACCTGCTCGTCACGCAGACCCTCTCCGTCGGCATGGAGCGCATCAAGGAGATGCTGTTCCCGCTGCTCGTCGAGGTCCTCGCCGAGGACGGCGTTGTGATCGACGGCGTTTTCGAGCGCAATGACGCGGCCATCCGCGCCCTTGAGGGTATGGAGCAGGGGAAGGGCTGGTTCCCGCTCGAGGGCAGGGACGTGCCCACGAGCGCCGTGACGGAGATCTGCGAGAACGGCGTCTATTACCGCGTGGACGTGGAGAACGGCCAGAAGACCGGCTTCTTCCTCGACCAGAAGTATAACCGCCTTGCGGTCGCGCGCCTTGCCCGCGGCCGCCGCGTGCTCGACTGCTTCACCCACACCGGCTCCTTTGCGCTCAATGCCGCGCGGGGCGGCGCGGAGCATGTCACCGCCGTGGACATCTCGCAGAGCGCCATCGACATGGCCCGCGCGAACGCCGTGCGCAATGGGCTGGAGGGCCGCATGGACTTCCTGACCGCGGACGTGTTCGACCTTCTCACCGAGCTGGAGAAAAAGGGTGGCAAGCCGTATGACTTCATCATCCTCGACCCGCCGGCCTTCACCAAGTCGCGCAAAACGGTGAAGAGCGCCGAACGCGGCTATAAGGACATCAACCTCCGCGCCCTGCGGCTGCTGCCGCGCGGCGGCTACTTCGCCACCGCCTCGTGCAGCCACTTCATGCCGAGCGAGCTGTTTGAAAAAATGCTGCGCTCCGCCGCGCTGGACGCGGGCGTGGAGCTGCGCCAGATCGAGGCCCGTCAGCAATCCCCCGACCATCCGATCCTCTGGAACGTGCCGGAGACGGACTACCTCAAATTCTACCTCTTTCAGGTGGTGTAAAGGAGAAGCGCCATGTACCATTGCTTTCGCCTGCATCGCGGCGACGATCTGTATGAGAGCATCCAACGCTATGCCGACGCGCATCATATCGCCGCGGGCGTCGTGCTCTCTGCCGTCGGCTGCGTCTACCGCTGGGAGCTGCGCGACGCGAGCGGCGTCGATGTGCAGAGCGGCACGGAGGATGTGGAGATCGTCTCGCTCATGGGCACGGTCAGCGAGCACGGCAGCCACCTGCACGCGAGCTTTGCCCGCCGTGACCTGAGTGTGTTCGGCGGACATCTGTGCCCCGGCTGCCTTGTGAACACCACGGCGGAGATCGTCCTCGCTGAGCTGCCGGACACCGTCTTTACCCGCGAGCGCGACGAGGCGACCGGCTACGAGGAGCTGGCGATCCGGAAAATTGATAGACAATTCTAATTGATCTGCATCTTCGATAGAAAACTTAAATACATCGCCAAATCCGGGCGCGAAAAAGAGAAAAATTTGGCAAATTTGAACAATTCCCGAAAAAGAGAAAGAAAATGGCTGCTTTGCGGCCGTTTTCTCCTCTCTCCGTTCAGAGCGCGTTAAAATCCCTGTTGACAAGCGGCGAAAAGGCGGGTATCCTGTCCTTGGTTCGTAGAAGCCCCTTGAATCCGCAGGGAGACTGGGGGTGGAGATGGCTCTGGAAAATCTCAGCAATGAGTGCCGAAGGTGTAAGGCCCCGCGCGGGTTGAATCTCTCAGGCAAAGAAGACAGGGCAGGAAACCGTTATGCGGTTTTGCTGCGCTGTTTTTCATGGATGGGAATTTGGATCAGGGCTGTCGATTTCTTCGGCGGCCCTGTTTTTTGCTTTGTCTGCAAAGCGAGAGGAGGAAGAAAAGCGGGGCACAATATTTTTAGGAGGAAATTTCCCATGACTGAAACACTTCTCCCCATTGTGCAGAAGATCAACGGCTACCTGTCCGACTACATTCTGGTCGCGCTGCTCATCGCCGTTGGTCTGTGGTACTCCATCAAGACCCGCTTCGTGCAGGTCCGTCACTTCAAGGAGGGCTGGAACAGCGTGTTCGGCAGCCTCAGTCTCCGCGGCGGAAAGCAGGAGAGCGGCATGAGCTCCTTCCAGGCGCTCGCCACCGCCATTGCGGCGCAGGTCGGCACCGGCAATATCGTCGGCGCGTCCGGCGCGATCCTCACCGGCGGCCCCGGCGCCATTTTCTGGATGTGGGTCATCGCCTTCCTCGGCATGGCGACCATCTACGCGGAAGCCACGCTCGCGCAGGAAACGCGCACCGTGGATAAGGACGGCAACGTCCTCGGCGGCCCTGTTTACTATATCACCACTGCCTTCAAGGGCGGCTTCGGCAAGTTCCTTGCGGGCTTCTTCGCCGTCGCCATCATTCTGGCGCTCGGCTTCTTCGGCTGCATGGTGCAGTCCAACTCCATCGGCGAGACCTTCTCCAACGCCTTCAACGTGCCGACGTGGATCATCGGCGTGGTGCTCGTCGCCATCTGCGGCTTCATCTTCCTCGGCGGTGTGCAGCGCCTCGCCTCCGTGACCGAGAAGATCGTGCCCATCATGGCGGCTGTTTTCCTGGCCGGCGGACTGATCGTCCTCATCGCCCGCATCAAGTACGTCCCCGCGACCTTCGGCATGATCTTCCGGTATGCCTTCGCTCCGCAGGCCATCATCGGCGGCGGCTTCGGCGCGGCGCTGAAGATCGCACTCTCCCAGGGCGCGAAGCGCGGCCTGTTCTCCAATGAGGCCGGTATGGGCTCCACGCCTCACGCCCACGCGCAGGCCAACGTCAAGAATCCCCACCAGCAGGGCGTCGTCGCCATGATCGGCGTGTTCATCGACACCTTCGTGGTCCTCACCCTCAACGCCCTCGTCATCATCTCCACCCTCTACACCGAGGGCGGCCCGCTCCATGGCTGCGGCGCGGCTGCGGCGCAGGACGTGCTCAAGAAGACCAACCTCGCCCAGACCGCCTTCGGCGTCGTCTTTGGCGAGAGCGCGGGCGCGATGTTCGTCGCGGTCTGCCTGTTCTTCTTCGCTTTCTCCACCATCCTCGGCTGGAACCTCTTCGGCAAGATCAACATGGCTTATCTCTTCGGTCAGAAGTCCACGGTCGTCTACACCGTCATCGCGCTGGTGTTTATCTTCCTCGGCACGCTGACCTCCAGCGACCTCGTGTGGGAGCTGAGCGATATGTTCAATAACCTCATGGTCATCCCCAACGCCATCGCCCTCTTTGCCCTGACGGGACTGGTCGTCAAGCACGTGAACGGCACGCCCGAGGCGGACCGCTGGGAGTAATTCCTCCCGAAAACAGCAGATAAAAAATCGCTTCCCGATCAGGGAAGCGATTTTTTACGTTATTTGACCACGCCGAACCGATAGAGCTCGTCGCGCCATTGCACATAGTAGGGCGCGCGGACATGAACGCCGTCGCCGGAGTAGTCGGCGCACAGCGCGCCGTTCTCGTCGTCGAAGAGCGGATTGAGGTCGAGGTAGAAGATCGTTTTGCCGTCCGCCAGCTGCGCGATGGCGGCATTGCGCTCGTTGATGACCTCGTTTTTGAAGTAGGAGCTATCCGACTTCTTCTGCGTGGTGTGGAAGATGGACTGGATGAAAATGACCGCGTCGGGCTGCTTTTCGCGCACGAGATCGAGCAGCGATTTGTACTGGGCTGCCCAGTCCGCGGCGGTGTAAGCGCCGATCTCGTTGATGCCGAGAAGGATATAGACCTTGCCGAACTGCCTCGTGCCGAGCGCCTCGGCGAGCGTGACCTTTTTGCCGTCCAGCTCGATGAAGCTCTTTTCCATGGCGTCCTTTACCGTCAGACCGTTCTTGGTGAAGTAGGTCGCGTTGCCCAGCCCCGCGTAGTCGTGGAAGCCGTCGGTGTGCGAGTCGCCGAGAAAGAGCGCGTCGTCAAAATAGCTCGCGTCTACCGTGGTAAATTGGCTGACCGGCTCCTCTGGCTCGTCGGGGATCACCGGATCGACCACCTCGGGCGGCTGGGGCAGGAGATCGGGCACGGGGCTCGGGATCGGCTCGGACACGCCGGGGATCGTCCACGGAAAGACGCCGCTCTCGGCGGCATCAAAAAAGGCGGCGATGGCGGGCGTATTCTCGCCCAGCGCGTCGAGATACTGCTCGTAAGCGCCGGTGGGGTCGAGCGCGGTGAAGGAATTGAGCGCCGCGGCGCTCACCGCACACAGCCACAGCAGGGGAGAAAAGTGGGACATGGAAAGACCTCCTTCAGAAAAATTCAGAAGCGGGCGTAGAGGAACGGGTTGCCCGTGCCGGTTGCGATGAGATAGAGACACAGCCAGAACACCGCGAACAGCGGCAGCCAGACGAGCGGCGTCGCGCGGTATTTTTCATAGAAGCGGCGCGGCCAAGGCGTGGCGAGGAGAATGCCGAGAGCAAAGAGCCACCAGTAGCTTTTGAGCTGGCGCAGGAGATCGCCGGCAAACACGCTCTCGCCGCTGCTGAGGAAGGGATAGAGACGGGAGAAGTAGTCCCCCAGCTCGCCGAGATCAGAGATGCGGAACACCACCCACGTCTGCGGAATAAGAAAGAGAAAATAGAGACGCGAGAGGAAGCGGTGACGCTCTAAGAAGCTGCCGATGCAGAACTTTTCCAGCGCGATGAACACAAAGAGCACAAGGCCCCACAGAACGAAATTCCACGCTGCGCCGTGCCAGAGACCCGTGAGCGTCCATACAACGAACAGGCTCAGAAGGAGTCGGCGCTTGCCGTTCCGGCTGCCGCCGAGCGGGATATAGAGGTAGTCGCGGAACCAGATGCCGAGCGTGATGTGCCAGCGCCGCCAGAATTCGGAGATGGAGCGTGAGCAGTAGGGTAGGTCGAAGTTGCGCGGGATCACAAAGCCGAGCATACGGGCAAGCCCCATCGCCATGAGCGAGTAGCCCGCGAAGTCGTAGTAAAGCTGCAGGCTGTAGCCCACCGCGCCGAACCACGCCAGCGGCGCGGAGAGATAGGCGAAGCCGATACGTTCGAGCGCCGTCCACAGCGAGGCGAGCTGGTCGGCCAGAACGACCTTGCAGCCAAGCCCAACCACAAAAAGCGAAAAGCCGCTCTCGACCGCCGCGCGGGAGAAGGGACGCTTCGTGTGCAGCTCCGCGCTCACATCGCGCAGGCGCAGGATGGGACCCATGACGAGCTGAGGGAACATCGCCTGAAAGGCGGCGTAGTCCAAAAGGCTGCGCTCGGCCTCGGCGTCGCCGCGGTAGACGTCCGCGACGTAGGCGATGCTCTGAAATACATAGAAGCTCACGCCGAGCGGCAGGGCGACGCGGAAAAAGGAAAAGTCGGTATTCGTCAGTCTGCCCAGATTTTCCAGAAACCAACCCATGTACTTGAAATAAAAGAGACTGCCCACATCGCACGCGAGCGCGAGGATGAGCCAGGCGCGCCGCTCGTCGCCGTGCGCGTCCTCGATCAGCCGCCCCGCGGCAAAGTTGACGAGAATGAGCGCGACCAGCACGAGAAGCGCGCCCGTACCAGCGCCGAGCCAATAGAAGAGCAGGCTCCCCAGTGCGAGCACAGCGTTGCGGAAGCGGGCGGGGACAATATAGTATACCGCCAGAAAGGCGGGCAGAAAATAAAAGAGAAACGGTAAGGTCGAAAAGCTCACGGTGGATGCTCCTACAGTAAAATGAAAAAGGAAGAGTGGTTTACAAACGGCGGAATGCGTGCTACAATATCCGCGCCGCAAGCCACTGCAATACCTTATTGTAGGTGCTTCGGCGCCGTTCGTCAACAACAAAACGGTTACAAATTTCAGGAAATGAACAGGAGGCGGGCGATACGGTGAGTAAGGAGAAAATTTTTGCGCTGCTCAGCGCGCAGGCGGGAGACTTCGTCTCCGGCGAGGACATCTCCGCGCAGCTCGGCATCTCCCGCGCGGCGGTGTGGAAGGCGGTCGGCGCCCTGCGGCGCGACGGCTACACCATCGAGGCGCAGACGGGGCTGGGCTACCGGCTGGCGGATTCGCCGGACGTGCTCAGCGAGCGCGAGCTGCGCCGCCGCCTCGGCGAGACGAAAACCGTCGGGCGCACGCTCCATTGCTTTGAGAGCGTGGATTCCACGAACAGCTATCTCAAGCGCATTGCCGCGGAGGGCGCGCCGGACGGCGCGGTGGCGGTGGCCGACGAGCAGACTGCGGGGCGCGGACGGCGCGGCCGCAGCTTCTCCAGCAGCCCGGGGCGCGGCGTGTATCTCTCAGCGCTGCTGCGCCCGCAGCTCGCGCCGGAGAAGATACTGCCGCTCACGGCGCTCGGCGCGGTGGCGGCCTGCGATGCGGTGGAGCGCACCTGCGGCGTGCGGCCGCAGATTAAGTGGACGAACGATCTTGTCCTGAACGGCAAGAAGCTCAGCGGCACGCTTACCGAGCTGTCGCTTGAGGGTGAGAGCGGTGCGCTGCAATACGCCGTCATCGGCATCGGCGTCAACTGCAACAACACGCTCGAGGACTTCCCGCCGGAGCTCCGCGATGTGGCGACCTCGCTCTATCTGGAGACAGGAAAGCGCGTGCAGCGCGCGGCGCTGGCCGCCGCGCTCATTGAGGAGCTTGACAAGCTCTACGCCGCGCTGCAAAGCGGCGACACGGCGTCCTACCTCACGTCCTACCGCCGCGACTGCCTGACGCTCGGACGCGAGGTGCAGCTTTTGTGGCAGAATGTTAAGGAGAAGGTCACGGCGCTGGACGTGGACGATCAGTTCGGCCTTGTCGTGCGCCGCGCGGACGGAACGGTCGAGACCATTCGCACGGGCGAGGTCTCCGTGCGCGGTCTATACGGCTATGTGGAATAAAAAAGGAGACGCTATGGCAAAGAGACTCTGGGAACTGTTTTATACCTTCGCCAAGGTCGGCGTGATGACCTTCGGCGGCGGCTACGCAATGCTGCCTATTTTGCAGCGCGAGGTCGTGGAGAATAAGGGTTGGGCGACGGAGGAGGAGCTGGCGGACTGGTTCGCTATCGGTCAGTGTACCCCGGGCGTCATCGCGGTGAACACCGCGACCTTCGCGGGACGCAAGGTGCTGGGCAACGTCGGCGGCGTGGTGGCTACCCTCGGCGTCGTGTTTCCCTCGCTCATTATTATATCCCTCCTCGCCGGCGTTATCACGACCTTTGCTGAGGTCGCTTGGGTCAAAAACGCTTTTGCGGGCATCCGTGTGTGCGTGTGCGTGCTGATCTTCAACGCGGTGGTGAAGCTGTGGAAGAAGTCGGTCGTCGATAAAAAGACGCTTGCGCTCTACGCGGTCATCCTGCTCGCGTCGCTGCTCACCGACCTTTCGCCGGTGATCTTCGTGCTGTTCGCGGCGGTCAGCGGCATTGTGCTGCAGGTCGCGCTCAAGAAAGGCGGCGAGGCGGAATGATGCTCTATTTACAGCTCTTCTGGGAATTTTTCAAGACCGGCCTTTTCGCCATCGGCGGCGGCATGGCCACACTTCCGTTCCTCTACGATATGGCGGATAAGACCGGCTGGTTCACCCGCGCGCAGCTCGCGGACATGATCGCCGTGTCCGAGTCCACCCCCGGCCCTATCGGCGTCAACATGGCGACCTACGTCGGCTTCCTGACCGGGGGCGTGCCCGGCGCGGTGACGGCGACCGTCGGCCTCATTGCGCCGAGCGTCATTGTGATCCTCATCGTCGCGGCTTTCCTGCAGGCGTTCCGCGACAGTAAGTACGTCGCGGGTGCGTTCTACGGCCTGCGTCCCGCGTCCACCGCGCTCATCACGGCGGCGGGACTTGTCGTCGTGCGCGAGACCTTCTGGCTCACCGGCGGCGTGCTCTTCTGGCAGGGGACCGTCCTTGCCGCCGTGCTGCTCGTGCTCACGCGCTGGGTCAAGCAGACGAAGAACTGGCACCCCATCGTGTTCATCGGACTCTCCGCCCTCGTGGGCGTGGTGTTCCGCTTTGCGGGCGCGTAAATGCAAAAAGAAAAAGCAGCCGGCCGGCTGCTTTTTTTGCTGTGTGCCTTGCTCAGTCCTCGCTCGCGATGTGGCTGGCGATGCGCTGCATGATCATGTCGAGCGCGACGAGGTTGTGCCCGCCCTCGAGCACGATGATGTCCGCGTACTTGCGGCTCGGCTCAACGTACTGCTCGTGCATGGGCTTGACGGTCGTGAGGTACTGCGTGATGACGCTCTCGAGCGTGCGACCGCGGTCGCGGATGTCGCGCAGGGCGCGGCGCAGGATGCGCACGTCGGCGTCGGTCTCGACGAAAATTTTAATGTCGAACATATCGCGCAGGGTCGGGTCCTGGAAAATGAGGATGCCCTCGACGATGATGACCTTGGTGGGGAAGACCTCAACGGTCTCGTCCGTGCGGTTGTGGTCCACATAGGAGTAGACGGGGCATTGGATGCTGCGGCCCGCCTTGAGCGCCTTGAGGTGCTCGACGAGCAGGCTCGTTTCAAAGGCGTCGGGATGGTCGTAGTTGACCTTGGAGCGCTCCTCGTAGGTCTTGCCGTCCTGCCGCTTATAGTAGCTGTCGTGTCCGATGACGGTGACGGCGTCGCCGAAATGCTCCTTGAGATGGCGCGTGAGCGTGGTCTTGCCGGAGCCGGTGCCGCCGGCAATGCCGATGAAAATGGTGCTCATAGGCGTGATATCCTCCCCCGTTGTTCGCTTGTCTGTCTCTATTATAAAAAGCGCGGCGGCAAATTGCAAGGGCGATCGACCGTCGGCGAAAAAAATTCCTCGAAAAAAGGGAAGAACGGTTGACGGCGGGGCAAAAAGAAAGTATTATGTAAATAAGTTTTTCGCGCGGGCGCCCTGCGTCCGTGTTTTCGGGAGGATAATGTATGGACCTCATCAAATGCCCCGTCTGCGGAGAAAAGTATTCCTCAAGCTATCGCCGCTGTCCCTTCTGCGAAGAGGAGGATCGCCCGCGCAAGGTGTCCGGCAAGCGCAGAGGTGGGCATCACGTGGCGGAACGAAAGCACACGCACTCCGCCCGCGGCCCGCTCATCGCGGTGCTGCTGGTGGTGCTGGTCATCTTTTCCTGGTATCTCTTCGGCGGCAAATTCATGGAAAAAATTCAGGAGGACCGCGCGAACGATGTGGAGAACGTCGACCCCGCGCCGGTCGACCCGACGCCCGTCGATCCCACGCCGGTCGACCCGACGCCCGTCGATCCCACGCCGGTTGACCCGACACCCGATGACCCCGCAGTCACGCCCGACGAGCCTGCCCCGCCGGTGGTGGAGCCGGAGCCGGAGACGCCCACGGTCGATCCCTCGGCGCTGACGGTCGGGACGAACGTCGGCACGACGCTGAAGAAGGACGACAGCGGCCGCTTCGACTGCACGATCCGAATGAGCGATTCCATTCAGCTCATTCTGCGCGGCACTGACGCGGCGGCGACCTGGTCGAGCGAGGACACCTCCGTGGTGACGGTCAGCGCGGACGGCAAGCTCAAGCCGGTCAAGGCCGGCACGGCCAACGTGACGGCGAGCGTCGGCGGCGCCACGGTCCGCTGCGTGGTGCGCATCAACAATTAAAGGCTGACAGAGAACGACCCCTCGGGGTCGTTCTCTGAGGCTGTCGAAAAAGTGGCAAAGCCACTTTTTCGAGAAAGATTCGCTGCGCTCTGCGCCTCGGTTGTCCGCTGACAGCGGACAATTCGACGCTCGCTCCGCGCAAAGTGTTTTCTGCCACGCACAGGTCGCGGCAGAAAACGGATCAAACATCTTTCGCGTCTGCGGACGCGAAACTCTGCGAGGCTTTCCGATAGACTGAGAACGACCCCTCGGGGTCGTTCTGCTTTTTGCTGTGCAAAAGCACAGCAAAAATTGAAATGCGCCCTTTCCTCGCCCCTGTGGGGCAACCGGAAAGGATGCACAAAAGCTTCATGCGTCGGCATTTGCGCCGATTTGCGATGCGGTGCGCGTGCATGAAGTTTTATACACTGTCTATTGAAAGTGCGTTGGTTTTGTGATAAGATAACCTTGTACCAATAGTACCTGAAAAATAACGGATGGAAACGATACCATGGATCGACGGAGCTTGCTGGACCGCGCGGCGAAAAGCGCGGAGGAGCGTGTGCTTTTGGGGCACATATTGGATAAATATGACCAGTGCCGGCAGCGGAACCTGCCCACGAACACAGCATTTTTAAGCCCGGCCGAGGCGCAGGGCGCGCGGGACCTGCTCCGCGCCGCCGCGATCCACGAGGGCTTCGCCCTCCTCGGCGGCTACGAGGGCGCGGAGCGCCGGATGCTCTTTTTCCTGCCCGACTGGCAGGAGGAGGCCGACGCGTCCGACGCGATGGCGTTTCTCCGCGCGGCGTGGCACGAGAGCGAGCACCCCACGCACCGCGACCTGCTCGGCAGCCTCATGGCGCTCGGCGTAGAGCGCGAGACGCTCGGCGACATCCTCGTGAGCGAGGGGAGCGCCGACCTCATTGTGAGCGCGGGCGTCGCGCAATATCTGCTCGACAACTGGACGGGCGCGGGGCGCACGGCGCTGCGCCTGACGGCCATCGGCGCGGACGCGCTGCGCGTGCCGGAGCAGAAGGTCAAGGAGATCCGGGACACGGTGGCGACGCTGCGGCTCGACGCCGTGACCGCCGCGGGCTTTTCCATGAGCCGCGGCAAGGCTGCGGAGCTGATCGCCGCGGGACGTGTGCAGAAAAACTATCGCGAGGTTACCAAGGGCGACGCGAGCGTGGCACAGGGCGACATCATTTCCGCGCGGGGACTGGGAAAATTTGAGGTCGCCGAGGTCGGCGGCCTGAGCAAAAAGGGGCGCACGGGCATTCTGCTGCGCCGGTATCTGTAAGGAGAGATGCAAGATGGAACAGAAGAAGATCGACCGCATCAACGAGCTTGCCAAGCTCGCGAAGGAGCGGGAGCTGACCGACGAGGAGAAGGTCGAGCGCGCGGCGCTGCGGCAGGAGTATGTGAATTCCGTGCTCGGCGACCTGCGAAATCAGCTCAACAACACCTATGTGATGGACGAAAAGGGCAACAAGACAAAGCTCACTCAATGGAGCGAGGACCACAAGCTGAGCGAGTAGATCCGACGTTTTTCGCGCCCGCGGGCGCGTATGCTGAAAAGAGGGAGGACAAGCGCCATGGAGCATTTTGATCTCGCCGCCTTTTATGGCGGCAGCGCAACGGAGTTGTACCGCACGCTCGGCGCGCACCGCACGCCGGACGGCTGGGTGTTCCGCGTCTGGGCGCCGCACGCGGGGAGCGTGAGCGTCGTGGGCGATTTCTGCGCGTGGGACCCCACCGCGCATCCGATGCGCCGCCTCGACGGCGGCATCTGGGAGACGGAGGTCGCGGGCCTTTCAGAGTATGACACCTATAAGTTCGCCGTCACCGCGCAGAGCGGCGCGGTGACCTTCAAGGCCGACCCCTACGCCTTCCACGCCGAGACGCGCCCCGGCACGGCGAGCAAGCTCTACGAGCTTGCGGGCTACGACTGGGGCGACGGCGCGTACCTTGCGGCAAAGCAGCCGGTCTATGACCGTCCGCTCAACATTTACGAGGTCCACCTCGGCTCGTGGCGGCGGCGCGAAAACGGCGATTTTTACGACTACCGCTCGCTCGCGGACGAGCTGAGCGAGTACGCCGCCGACCTCGGCTACAACTGCGTGGAGCTGATGCCCGTGACCGAGTATCCGCTCGACGACTCGTGGGGCTACCAGTGCACCGGCTACTTCGCGCCGACCTCGCGCTACGGCACGCCGCACGACTTCATGTACTTCGTGGACATGATGCACCGAAGGGGCATCTCCGTCATTCTTGACTGGGTGCCCGCGCACTTCTGCAAGGACGAGCACGGCCTCATCGACTTCGACGGCGAGCCGTGCTACGAGTACGCCGACCCAAAAAAGCGCGAGCACGCGGGCTGGGGCACGCGCGTATTCGACTACGGGCGCGGCGAGGTGAAGAGCTTCCTGCTCTCGTCCGCCGCCTACTGGCTGCGGGAATACCACCTTGACGGTCTGCGCGTGGACGCGGTGGCGTCCATGCTCTACCTCGACTACGGGCGCGAAGCGGGCGAGTGGACGCCGAACAAAAACGGCGGCCACGAGAATTTGGAGGCCATCGACTTCCTGCGCGCGCTCAACACCGCTGCCTTTGCCATTGATCCGAACGTGATGATGGTGGCGGAGGAATCGACCGCGTGGCCGCTCGTGACCTATCCGGTCTCGGACGGCGGGCTGGGCTTCAACCTCAAGTGGAACATGGGCTGGATGAACGATATGTGCCACTACCTCAAGCTCGACCCGTGGTTCCGCCAGTTCCATCATAAGGACCTCACCTTCTCGCTGATGTACGCCTTTTCCGAAAACTTCGTGCTGCCCATCTCGCACGACGAGGTGGTGTACATGAAGGGCAGCCTGCGCGGCAAGATGCCGGGCGACGAGTGGCGGCAACTCGCGGGCGTGCGCAGCTTCATGGTCTATATGCTCACGCACCCGGGCAAGAAGCTCACCTTCATGGGCGCGGAGCTGGGCCAGTGGCACGAGTGGGATTTTGCCGGTCAGCTCGACTGGTATCTGCTTGAAAACGACGCCAACCGCAGGATGCAGGATTTCTTCCGTGCCGTCAACCGGTACTACCTGACGAACTCCGCGCTCTGGCGCATCGACTTTGACTGGGCGGGCTTTGAGTGGCTCGTCGCGGACGACAACGAGGATAACACCGTCGTCTTTGTCCGCCGCGACGACGCGGGCGAGGAGCTGCTGGTCGCGGTCAACTTCTCGCCCAACGGCTACCGGGACTACCGCTTCGGCGTCCCGCCGCGGAAAACGTGGCGCGAGGAGCTTTCCACGGATGATACCGCGTTCGGCGGCACGGGCGAGTGGCGCAACGAAAAGCCGGTCCGAACGCAGGCGATCCCCTCGCACGGACGCGAGCAGTCTATTGCCATCACCATCCCCCCACTCGGCGCGGTCATCCTGCGCGGCGCGGGCGAATATAAGAAACCGAAAGCGAAAAAAAGCAAGGCAAGGGAGGAATTACCGGCATGAAAAAAGAGTGCATCGCCATGCTGCTCGCCGGCGGACAGGGCAGCCGCCTTTACGTCCTGACGGAGAACATGGCAAAGCCCGCCGTCCCGTTCGGCGGGAAGTTCCGCATCATCGACTTTCCCCTTTCCAACTGCGCGAACTCCGGCATCGACACCATCGGCGTGCTCACGCAGTACCGCCCGCTGGAGCTCAACCGCTACATCGGCAACGGCCAGCCCTGGGACCTTGACCGCTCGGACGGCGGCGTACACATTCTCCCGCCCTACCAGAGCGCGAAGGGTGCGACGTGGTTCAAGGGCACGGCGAACGCCATCTACCAGAACGTCGGCTTCGTGGATATGTACGATCCCGACTATGTGCTCATTCTCTCCGGCGACCACATTTACAAGATGGACTACGCCGCCATGCTCGCGCATCACAAGCGCGTGCACGCCGACTGCACCATCGCCGTGATGGAGGTGCCCTGGGACGAGGCGAGCCGCTTCGGCATCATGAACGTCGACGGCGAGGACACCATCACGGAGTTTGAGGAAAAGCCGAAGCAGCCCAGGAGCAACCTTGCCTCGATGGGCATTTACGTTTTCTCGTGGAAGAAGCTGCGCGCCTATCTCATCGCGGACGAGAACGACGCGGGTTCGAGCAATGACTTCGGCAAGAATATCATCCCCGCCATGCTGAATGCCGGCGAGAAGATGTCCGCCTACCGCTTCGAGGGCTACTGGAAGGACGTCGGCACGCTCGATTCCCTCTGGGACGCGAACATGGATATGCTCGCGCAGGGCAGCGGGCTGAACCTGCTCGATAAGGACTGGCCCATCTACGCCCGCGCGGAGAGCGAGCCGCCTGCCTACCTCGGCGAGACGGCGGAGGTCGACCACAGCGTCGTCACCCGCGGCTCGGAGGTCGAGGGCGCGGTACGCAATTCTGTGCTCTCGCAGCGCTGCACCGTCGCCGAGGGCGCGGAGGTGGAGTATTCCATCCTCATGCCCGGCGCGGTCGTCGAGCGCGGCGCGAGGGTCGCCTACGCCATCCTCGGCGAGAACGTCCGCGTGGGCGAGAACGCCCGCGTCGGCGCGTCGCCCGAGGCGGCGCCGCCGGAGGAATGGGGCATCACGGTCGTCGGCCCCGAGGCACAGATCGAGGCGGGCCGCACGCTCAAGGCGAACCGGATGCTCAACCGCGAAGGAAAGGAGACGGTACGATGAACGGACTGCACGGCATTATTTTCTCCTACGAACAGGAGCCGGGACTGCGCGAGCTGGCGGAACGCCGGATGCCCGCCTCCATCCCGTTCGGCGGACGCTACCGCGTCGTCGATTTCATGCTCTCCAATCTGCACGCCGCCGGCATCACCGACGTCGGCGTGGTGCTGCACGGCAATTACCAGAGCCTGCTTGACCACATCGGCAACGGCAAGACCTGGGACATGGCGCGCAAGTACGGCGGGCTGCGTATCCTGCCGCCCTTCGCCGATACCCGCGCCTACCGCAGCGGCGAGTTCCGCGGCAAGATGGAGGCCCTTGCCGGCGTCCGCTCATATTTACAGGGGATACGGCAGGACTACGTCGTGCTCTCCGACAGTGACCTTATCATCAATCTGCCGCTCGCGGACGTGTTTGCCGCGCATCTGGAGAGCGGCGCGGACATCACCGCCGTCTGCACGGCGAACGGCGGCTTCGTGGACAACGCGACCTACCTCACGCTCGAGAGCGACGGCGCGATCGGGCAGGTCTGGTGCGCGCCGACCGCGCCGCGCGGCCACCGCTCGCTGGAGATCTACATTCTCAGCAAGCAGCTGCTGCTCACGCTCGTGGACGAGTGCTCCGCGCAGGATAAATACAGCTTCCGCCGCGACGTGCTCGCGGGCATGACCGGACGGCTGAAGCTTCAGAGCTACGTCTGGGACGGCTACGCCGCCCAGCTCCGCTCCGTGCAGGAGTATTACGACCGCTCGATGGAGCTGCTGCAAGGCTCCATCCGCGCCGAGCTCTTTGCCGCCGCGCGGCCCATCCTCGCCAAGGAGGACGACGAGGCGTCGAGCTATTTCGCGCCGGGCAGCCGCGTGAAAAATTCGCTCGTCGCCGACGGCTGCACCATCGAGGGCAGCGTGGAGAACTGCATCCTCTTCCCCGGCGTGACGGTGGAAAAGGGCGCGGAGCTGCGCGATTCCATTCTCTTCAAGGGCACGCGCGTGCGCGACGGCGTGACGCTCCGCTACGTCATCACCGACAAATATGTGGAGGTCCTGCCCGGGCGCACGCTCATGGGGCATGAGAGCTACCCCATCGTCATTTCCAAGGGCAGCATCGTCTGAAGCATACACGGAATAAGGAGGAAAGCTATGAACATTCTCTATGTCACATCCGAGGCCGTTCCCTTCTGCAAGACCGGCGGCCTTGCGGACGTTGCGGGCAGCCTGCCGCAGTCGCTTGCCGCGAACGGCGACCGCGTGAGCGTCATTCTGCCGCTCTACCAGAGCGTCGCGGACGCGTGGCGCGACCGGCTGCACTTTGAGCGCTACACCTATGTGCGCCTTGCCTGGCGCAGCCTGTACTGCGGACTTTTCTCCTACGAGCGGCAGGGCGTGACGTGGTACTTCGTGGACAACGAGCAGTATTTCAAGCGTCCCGAGCTTTACGGCTATTATGACGACGGCGAGCGCTTCGCCTTCTTCTGCCGCGCGGTGACGGAGCTGCTGCCGCTGCTGCCGGAGAAGCCGGACGTCGTCCACTGCAACGACTGGCAGACCGCGCTCGTGCCCATCTACATCCGCGACGAGGCGGTGCGCGAGGAATTCTACAAGTCCGTCCGCACGGTCATCACCGTCCACAACATCGAGTATCAGGGCCGCTACGGCCGCGAGACGGTCGAGGACCTTTTCGGCCTTGACGCGGGCTGGTTCACCGGCGGCACGCTTGCCTTCGACGGCGACGTGAACCTGCTCAAGGGCGCGATCGTCACGGCGGACGCCGTGACCGCCGTCAGCCCCACCTACGCGCAGGAGCTCAAGTATGCCTACTTCGCCCACGGCCTTGAGAGCGTGATGCAGATGGTGGAGGGCAAGCTCCACGGCGTGCTCAACGGCATCGACATGGAGCGCTACGATCCCGCGAGCGACCCCAACCTGACGGCGAACTACTCGCTCCGGCGCATGGCCGGCAAGGCGAAGGACAAGGCGGCGCTGCAGCGCATGATGGGCCTTGCCGAAAGAAAGGACACGCCCGTGGTCGCGATGGTCTCGCGGCTCGTGAGCCACAAGGGACTCGACCTCGTGTGCGAGACGCTCGATTACTTCATGGAAAAGGACATGCAGCTCGTCGTGCTTGGCAAGGGCGACGGGAAGTACGAGTCCTTCTTCTCCTGGGCGCAGGCGAAGTACCCGGGCCGCGTGGCGGTGCATCTCGGCTACTCCGAGAGCCTTGCCATGCAGATCTACGCGGGCGCGGACCTGTTCCTCATGCCGTCCAAGAGCGAGCCGTGCGGCCTGAGTCAGATGATCGCCATGCGCTACGGCGCGGTGCCCATCGTGCGCGAGACCGGCGGGCTGAAGGACACCGTTCACGCCTACGAGGCGTGGAACGGCGCGGGCAATGGCTTTTCCTTTACAAATTATAACGCGGGCGATATGTGCTACGTCATCGGCGAGGCGGTGGACCTTTACCATCAGAAGCCGGAGGCCTACAAGGCTCTGCGCAAGCGCGGCATGGCCGAGGATTTCAGCTGGGCGCGCAGCGCGAAAAAATACCGCGAAATTTACGATTCCATCTGCAAATAAGGTAGGTACAAAGAAATATGGATATCACTACGACACAGGGAATGAAGCAGGCGCTTACGGATAAGCTGCGCCTGGGCTTCGGCGTGACGCCCGAGGAGGCCGACGACGCGCAGGTGATGCGCGCCGCGGCGCTGGTGCTGCGCGACGTGATGACCGAGCGCGGTGTGGAGAGCCGAATGGCCACGCGCCGCGAGGAAAAGAGGAAGGTGCATTACCTTTCCATGGAATTCCTGCTGGGCCGCAGCCTGGAAAAGAACGCCTACAACCTCGGCGTGAGCGGCGTGCTGCGCGAGGCGATCGGCGAGCTGGGCTTCCGCGCGGCGGATATTTTCGAGGTCGAGCCTGATGCGGGCCTCGGCAACGGCGGCCTCGGCCGCCTCGCCGCCTGCTATCTGGATTCCATGACCACGCTCGACATCCCCGCCGCGGGCTACTCCATCTGCTATGAGCTGGGCATCTTCCGCCAGCGCATCGTGGATGGGCAGCAGGTCGAGCTGCCGGACAACTGGAAGGACATCGGCGGCGCGTGGCTGATGCCCAAGCCGCAGGAGACGGAGGAGGTGTTCTTCGGCGGCACGGTCCGCAAGTTCTGGGACAACGGACGGCTGCACGTCGTGCCCGAGGGCGCGACGAAGGTGCTCGCCGTGCCCTGCGACATGGAGATCACGGGCTACGGCACCGAGCACGTCAACCTCCTGCGCCTGTGGGACGCGAAGTCCCCGACGCCGGTGGATATGAGCCTGTTCTCGCAGGGCGAGTACCTGCGCGCGAGCGAGCAGGAGGCGATGGCGGAGACCATCGCCAAGATCCTCTATCCCGAGGACAACCACTATGAGGGCAAGTCGCTGCGCCTCAAGCAGCAGTATTTCTTCGTCTCCGCCACGATGCAGTCCATCATGCGCAAGCACATCGAGGTCTACGGCACGGCGGCGAACTTCCACGAGAAGAACGTCATCCAGATCAACGACACGCACCCCGCGCTGGTCATTCCCGAGCTGATGCGTATTCTGATGGACGATGCGGGCTTCGACTGGGATACCGCGTGGAATATCACAAAAAATTCTGTCGCCTACACGAACCACACCGTGCTCGCTGAGGCGCTCGAGCGCTGGCCGCAGCAGCTCATGGAGACGCTGCTCCCACGCGTGTGGGAGATCATCACCGAGATCGCGCACCGCTATCAGAAGCGGGTCGAGAACTTCTACCACGACCCCGCCAAGACCGCGGAGCTGGCCATCGTCTGGGACGGGCAGGTGCGCATGGCGAACCTGTGCATCGCGGGCGGCATGGCGGTCAACGGCGTTTCCGCGCTGCACTCCGACATCCTGCGCCACGACGTATTCCGCTGGCAGTACCAGATGGAGCCGGAGAAGTTCAAGAACGTCACCAACGGCATCGACCACCGCCGCTGGCTCGCGCAGATCAACCCGCGGCTCGACGGCCTGATTGCCGACCTCTGCGGCGGGCGCGGCTATCTGCTCCATCCCGAGGAGCTCAAGAAGCTCGAGGCCTTCGCCGGCGATGGCGCGGTGCTCGCGCGGCTGGACGAGATCAAGCGCGCCAACAAGCTCGACTTTGCCGCCTACGTCAAAAAGACGCAGGGCGTGGCGCTCAACACCGACGCCATCTTTGACGTGCAGGTCAAGCGCCTGCATGAGTACAAGCGTCAGCTGCTCAACGCCATGCACATCATTTATCTGTACCAGAAATTGCAGGACGATCCGAGCATGGAGCTGCAGCCGCGGACCTTCCTCTTCGGCGCGAAGGCCGCACCGGGCTACGCGGTCGCCAAGCGCATCATCCACCTTATCAACTCGCTGGCGAACCAGATCAACAGCGATCCGCTGTGCAGGGGACGCCTGCAGGTCGTCTTTCTGGAGAATTACCGCGTGTCCCTCGCCGAGCATCTGATGCCCGCGAGCGAGGTCAGCCAGCAGATCTCCACCGCCGGCAAGGAGGCCAGCGGCACGGGCAACATGAAGTTTATGATGAACGGTGCGCTGACCGTCGGCACGCTCGACGGCGCGAACGTCGAGATGCACGAGGTGCTTGGCGACGAGAATATGTTCCTCTTCGGCCTGCACGCGGACGAGGTCGCACGCTTGAAGGCGCAGGGCTACGCGCCCCAGCGGCTCTGCGAGCGCGACGACGCGCTCAAGCGCGTGGTCGATCAGCTCCGCGCGGGCTTCTCCGACGGTGTGAGCTATGACGATCTCGCCCAGCGCCTGCTCCAGCGCGACGAATATATGCTCCTGCAGGACTTCGCCTCCTACTGCGCCGCCGAGCAGCGCATGGCGAAGACCTACGCCGACCGCGCGGCGTGGGACCGCATGTCGCTTCTCAACATCGCGCGCAGCGGTATCTTCGCCGCCGACCGCGCGGTCGCGCAGTACGCGGACAACATCTGGCACGTCCCGCACAAGTAAGCAAAGCAGAGGAAAGAGACGGCGGCGCCGTCTCTTTTCCGCGCTATTGACAGGCATGATATAATTTCTCTGACTGAAAATCACGAGAACAGAGGAAAACGCTATGGAATTCACACAGGGCGTGCGCTTCGACAGCCTTGGCCTGCTGCCGGAAATGACGCGCGCATTGGAAAAGAAAAACATCGAATGGTCCACCCCCGTGCAGGCGGGCTGCATCCCGCCGATGCGCGAGTGGAAGGACGTGATCGCCAAGGCCCCCACCGGAACGGGCAAGACCTTTGCCTTCGGCATTCCCATCATCGAGCACATTGACCCCGAAAGCGAGGAGGTGCAGGCGGTCATCATGGCGCCTACGCGCGAGCTTGCCATGCAGATCACGGCGGAGCTGCGCGACCTGGCCGTTTTTATGAGCGGCATTCGCGTGGTGTGCCTCTACGGCGGCGCGCCCATTGGCAAGCAGATCGACGCGCTGAAGAAAAAGCCGCAGATCGTTGTGGCGACCCCGGGCCGCCTGTCTGACCACATGAAGCGCCGCACCGTGCGGCTCGACCGGGTGCAGACCGTTGTGCTCGACGAGGCCGACCGGATGCTCGACATGGGCTTCATCCACGACGTGACCCGTATTTTGGACAAGATCCCCTCCCGCCGCAACCTCGGTATGTTCTCCGCGACCATCTCGCGCGAGGTCATGGACATCAGCTGGGTCTACCAGCGCGACCCCGAGGAGATCACCGTCCGCGCGGACGAGCAGAATAAGCCCGACATCCTTCAGTACGCCGTCACGGTCGAGCAGACCGACAAGGTCGCGGCGATGGCGCGCATCATCCGGCAGGAGAAGCTGGAGCGCGTGATGGTGTTCTGCAACACCAAGGGCATGGTCGAGCGCCTGACGAAGTACCTTGAGATGGAGGGACTGGACGCCGCCTGCATCCACGGCGACATCCCGCAGAAAAAGCGTGAGCAGGTCATGGCGCGCTTCCGCCGCGGCGAGCTGCCTGTGTTCGTCGCCACCGACGTCGCCGCCCGCGGCATCGACGTGGACGACGTGGACGCGGTGTTCAACTACGACGTGCCGCAGGAGAACGAATATTACGTCCACCGCATCGGACGCACGGGCCGCGCGAAGCGTCACGGCGTCGCTTACACGCTCGTGGCGGACTACCCGAGCAAGATGCGGCTCGACGCCATCGCCAAGTTCACCGGAAACGACGTCAAGCCCGCCCACTTCGAGGGTGATACGCTGGTCGTGGATGCCAAATAATAACAATTTGTAACTTTTTGTCCCGCTCGTCTTTACAAGCGGGGCAAATTTTTATATAATCATTTAGATGTTTGCCTGTGCGGCGCGCTTCGCGCCGCGTTTTACGATAGAGAAAGAGGAGACGCTCCCGATGAAAATGCTGCGAAGATCCGTCTGTCTGCTGCTCTGTGCGGCGCTGTTTTTGACCCTGCTCGCCGGCTGCGGCAAGCAGGAGGAGCCCGCGGAGGACTTTGTGGTGAGCGCCGCGGTCTGCGGTCCGCTGGAGACGCTTGACCCGACCATGAACACCGACGTGGGGGCGGAGAGCCTGCTCTCCACGCTCTTTGAGGGCCTGATGCGGATGCGCGACGACGGCGCCGGCAAGGCGGTCGCCGTGGCGGGCATCGCCAAGGAATACATCGAGGAAAAGAATTACGACGACACCGTGACCTATACGTTCACGCTGCGCTCCGCGGCCCGCTGGTCGGACGGCGAGCGCGTGACGGCGGAGGACTTCGTTTATGCCTGGCAGCGCCTGGTCGATCCCGCGACGGCGTCGCCCAACGCCTCGCTTCTGAGCATGGTCGCGGGCTATGACGAGGTGCGCGAGAGCGGCGACGTGTCGCTGCTCGGCGTGAAGGCCAAGGGAGAGAGCACCTTCCTCGTGACGCTCAGCAGGCCCTGCGCCTACTTCATCACGAGCGTCTGCACGTCGCCGGCGACGGCCCCGCTGCGCCGCGATCTGGTGGAGGGGAATGCGAGTTGGGCGGCGACCGCCGACATCGTGACGAACGGCCCCTATACCGTGGGCACATGGGTAAAGGCCGCGCAGCTTCAGACGAAGAGAAACGGCGAATACTACGAGAGCAAGCTCGTCGTGCCGGACAGCATTTGCTTCCGCTTCGAGACGGACGCGCAGACGAACTACGATCAGCTTCTTGCCGGCGAGCTGGACTACACCGCGAAGCTGCCCTACGCGGCCATCGAGCAGCTGGCGGAGGATGAGACGTGGCAGCCCGCTCCGCTGGCGGAGACGGTCTGTGTGCTCTACAACCATCTGACCGACACCTTCTCCGACGCGCAGCTGCGCCGTGCCTTTGACCTTGCCATCGACCGCGCGGCGCTCGCCGAACAGCTCGGCGTGACGGCGACGGCGGCGACCGGCTGTGTGCCCGACGGCATCAGCGACGCGCCCGAGGGCGGGGAGGACTTCCGCACGGCGGGCGGTGAGCTCTGTGCGGCGGACGCCGAGGGCTATGCCGAGCGCAGCGCCGAGGCGGCGCGGCTGATGACCTCTGCCGGACACTATCAGGGCGCGGGCCTGCCGACGCTCCGCTTCCTCTTTGTGGAGGGGGAGCAGACGCGCGCGGCGGCGCTGAGCCTGTTCAATATGTGGAGGACCGCCACGGGCGTGGCGGTCGAGCTGGTGGGCGTGAGCGCCGAGGAGTTTGACGCGGCGCTCGCCGCCGGTGATTTTGACCTCGCGCTCACCACGCTCACGGCTCGCTGCGACGATCCGATGGAGTACCTGCTGCCGTTCCGCGGCACGTCGGAGAGCAACGTCTGCGGCTACCGCAACGACACCTTTGACCTGCTCGTCGGCGTGGCGGAATCGACCGGCGACCTCACCGCCCGCGCGGCCTTCCTGCACGACGCAGAAGCGATGCTGCTTGAGGACAGCGCCGCTTCGCCGCTTTGCTTCTCCGGTACAGCCTACCTCCTGCGCGAGGGGCTCACCGGCGTGAGCCACGACTGCTTCGGTCACAGCTACTTCACCGCGGTCTCCCGCGCGGAGACGGGACCGGCTGCGTAATAGACACAACAAAAAACCGGCGTCCGCATGAAACGGACGCCGGTTTTCTGCACTGTTTAGAGACCCTGCAGCAGAATGATGACGATCAGGATCGGCAGCACCCACTGGAAGTAGGGCTTGAGCCAGCGGGCGAACCTGAGACCCGAGCCCTTGTTGGCCTCGGCAAGATACTTGTCGAAGCCCCAGCCCCACTTCGTCACGCAGAAGAGGAGGTAGACGAGCGAGCCGATGGGCAGCAGGAGGTTGCTCACGAGGAAGTCCTCGCTGTCGAGCACGTCCTTGCCGAGGATGGGACGGAAGTCGCTCCAGATGTTGTAGCCGAACACGCAGGGCAGACTGAGAGCGGCGATCAGGATGCCGTTGATGAGCACGGCCTTCCTGCGGCTGATCCCGAAGGTGTCCATGCAGATGGCGAGGATGTTTTCAAACACCGCCAGCACGGTGGAGAAGCTCGCGAAGATCATGAACAGGAAGAACAGCGCGCCCCAGAAGCGCCCGCCCGCCATGTTGATAAAGACAGGCGGCAGGGTCTGGAAGATCAGCGCCGGACCCTCCTCGGGCGCAACACCAAAGGTAAAGCAGGCGGGGAAGATGATGGTGCCCGCCATCAGCGCCACGAAGGTATCGAGCGCGCAGATGCGCACGGCTTCGCCGGGCAGGGTGTGCGCGTCGCTCATGTAGCTGCCGAAGATCTCCATGGCGGCGATGCCGAGCGAGAGCGTGAAGAACGCCTGATTCATCGCGTCGGTGACAAGGCTGCCGAAGCCGTTTTCGCGGATGGAATCCATCGAGGGGACCAGATAGAACTTCATGCCCTCTGCCGCGCCGGAGAGCGTCAGGCTGTGAACGGCGAGCACGAGAATGAGCGCCAGCAAGCAGAGCATCATGACCTTCGTCACGCGCTCAAGGCCCTTTTGCAGGCCGAAGGAGCAGACCAGAAAACCCGCGACGACCACGACCTCGGTCCAGAGCGCCATTTCGCCGGGGGAGGAGAGCATCGCGCCGAAGGCGCTCGCGACCTCATCCGTGCTCATGCCGGAATGGAACGCGCCGGTGAGGAACTTGCCGAAGTAGCTGACCATCCAGCCGGAGACGGTGGTGTAGTACATCATCAGCAGGTAGCAGCCGAGCAGGCAGAACCAGCCGTGGATGTGCCATTTCTGACCGGGCTTTTCCAGCGTCTTATAGGAGAGCACGGCGCTCCTGCGGCTCGCGCGGCCGACCGCCAGTTCCATCGTCAGCACGGGCACGCCCATCACGAGCAGGCAGAGCAGGTAGAAGAGAACGAAGTAGCCGCCGCCGTTCTTGCCGGCGATGTAAGGGAAGCGCCACACGTTGCCGATGCCGATGGCGCAGCCCGCGCTCACCAGCAGGAAGCCCAGACGGGAGCGGAAGGATTCGCGTTTCATGCTTTCTGAACACCTCATTTGTTGATAAACTTGACCGCCGCCAAGGCGGCAGTTTGATTATTCTACCGCAAAGAGCCGCCCTTTGCAAGGGCGGCTCTCGAAAAAAATGCACAAAATTGCCGTTTGGCCGTTTATCCGAATTTCGCGCGGAAGCGCTCCTGCGCGGCGCGGCCCGCGTCGGTCAGGCCGTCACGGTCGCCGAGCAGATAGGCGACGATGCGGGAGAACATATCGAGGTCGTAGCTGTCGGTGAGCGAGGCGCGGTAGGCGCTCAGCCTTTCGAGCGCGCGGTCCTGCTCGGCAGCGTCGTATTGACCCAGCCAGTTGAGGAAGCTAATGCCGCTGCTCATCGCCTCTTTCAGCCTGCCGCCGTCCAGAGCGTCGGGGCGGAGGACATTGTTTTTCGCCAGCAGCGCGGTCAGATCGGAATAATAAGCGGGGCTGCCCGTGCTGCAATCGCCGCTCATGCTGCCCTCTAATATGCGCCGCGTGCCGCCGTCCATGAGGCAGACGATATAGGGACCGTCCAAAACCGTGTCGCCGTCCAGAATGGCCCAGCCGTCCTCGTCCACCTCGGTGCCGCCCGCGAGCAGGATTTTTTCCGGCTTTTGCGCGTGGTAATGCTGGCTGAAGCTGTAAACCTCCAGCGTCAGACCCGCGTAGCGGGTCTCCGCACCGAGGAAGGAGACGTCTGTGTACCAGTCGTCGTACTGCGCGGCTCTGCCCGCAAGGGTGTCATATCGCCGCTGGACGAGCTGCTTTGCCCGCGCGACGATTTCGGCGGGAACGCTCGGATCGGCAAGCGTCGCGTCGGCGATGTGGTCGGTGTGGCTGCGGTCTGGCTTGTAGAGCAGCAGGCTTTCACCGTCGAAGTAGAGATAGCGCGTGAAGTTGACCCCATCGCCGGGAGCGTCGCCCGCAGACAAGCCGCCGAGGAGGATCGAGCGGCTGGCGGGAAATGTGTAATCCCAGTAGCTCATCTCCGGCCACGCGGCGGTGATGACGCTTTTGAGGTCGACGCCGTAGAGCTCGCCGCCGCGCTTGTAGTAGATCGCGGGGAAATCGGAGCTGTTGACGATCTCACACACGCCGTCGCCGTCCATGTCCATCTGCGTGAGCCAGTCAAGGGCATCGGAGGGGATGCGGCGGTCGGCAATGCGCTGTGCCTTCCCGGCAAGGGGAATGGTCAGCCACGGCTCCCGCGCGGGCAGGATGTCCGCGAGCGGCGTCGGCGCGGCAGTCTCAAAGTCCGGCAAAGGCGCGGGCGAGGCTTCCAGACTGTCGAGGCACGCCATCAGCGCGGGACTGTCGATCCAGAGCGTCGGGCGGTCGCTGGGATAGCTGGAGGAGAGCGCCGGCTCGAAGGCGGGAGAGAGGAGGCGCACGCAGTCGAAGCCACAGAGGAAGGTGTATTGTGTGCCGTCCCGCAGATTCACCGTGAGCGTGTAGTACGCGGAGTCTCCGTAGCCCTGCTGCGTGTAAAGCTCCGCCTCGGTGAGGGCGTTGAGTGCGGGCACGAGCTGCGCCGAGAGCGCGGTCAGCTCCGCATCGACGAGGAAGCGCGAGCTGCTGCCATCGCGGAATTGCAGGTCGAGAATGTCCTCTGCGCGCAGAGCTTGCGCCCAGTGCAGAAATTCGTCGACGACGCCGCGCTCGGCCTCCGTCAGATTGTTGGGGAACGCAGGATGGGATATTTGCTCCGGTGACGCTTCGCCGCGCAGATACGCGAGAAATGCGTCGATCTCCTCCTGACCGGAGAGGACCTTATAGGACTTGGCAGCGTCCCTTGTGCCGATGTTCAGCGAGTAGACCGCCTCCGTGCTCCCCGGCGCGTCATACTCCCGAATGAAGTTGATGGTCAAAGGCTCGGCAGTGCCCCCGTCAGCGTCAGGCAGCGTAAGGTAGAGCGTAGACCACGCAGGGTTGACGGCGACTGTTTTCTTCGGATGCGCACTGCCGATGCGAACGGACGCAAGATGCTCGGAGAGCCGAACCGTCCCGTCGGCGGGGGTGTACCGCGCGTCCACGTCGGGCCGCTCCTCCACATAGGTGCAGGTCGCTTCCGCATCCCAAAAATCACCGCAGACCGCGCTCAGCGGACGGGAGCTGCCGGTGAAGCTCACCGCGCACACGAGCGCCGCGAGCGCGACGACGGCAAACACCGCCGCGGCCTTGGCCTGCCGGTTCTCCGCGATGCGTGTGATGCGCTCCTTGAGGCTCCTTTTGCCGCTGGTCATGGTCGTCGCGCCGAGCAGCGGGTTCTGCGGCTTATCGCACACGGGGACGAGCGCGAGCAGTGTTTTGCCGTAGGCGGTGCGCTCGTCCGCGCCGAGCGCGCGGAGCGTCCCCTCGTCGCAGGCCAGCTCGCAGTCCTCGCGTGAGAGCACCGCCGCGAGCCACACGAGCGGGTCGAACCAGTAGACGGTCAGACACACGCCTCGCAGCAGCGACCAGAGCGGGTCGAGGTGCCGCGCGTGCGTCTGCTCGTGCGCAAGCACGAAGCGCAGGGCGTCGGGGCTTTGCAGCGCCTTTTCGTTCAGGTAAACGGCGGGGCGCAGCACACCGAACAGGCACGGGGAGGGAAGCGCGGACACGAGATAGACCGGATAGCGGCAGCCCTCGACGCGGTAAGGTGTGCGCGCCTTGCGCAGCGCGCGGGCGAAGCGCAGGTTGGTGAAAAGGAACCACGCGCCCACGCCGGCCATTCCGGTGTACCAGACATAGGTGAGCGCTTCGGAAAGCGTGACGGTTCGGTAGGTCGGTGTCACGATAGAATATTCGTCGGCAGGGGCGCTCTGCGCTGCGTCGGACGGCGGAGACTGCGGGTCACCCTGCGACTCCTTGCCGGGCAAAAGCTGTGCGGGGCGCCGCTCTGTGCCGTCCTGAACGTACAGCACGGGGGTATCCAGCCGCTCCTCCACAACGGCCTGCACCGGCTCGGCGGCGGAGAGCACATTGTGCGCCAGCGTGCCGACGTTCACCGGCACGAGCAGCCGCACGAGCACCAAAAGCCAGAGCGCGTACTGCATCCGGCGCGAGACGGTGCGGCGGAACAGCTGCCGCAGCGCCAGCAGCGCAAGGATCAAAACAGAGGAAGTCAAAAGGATCTCTTTCATTTCGTGTTCCCTCCCGCTTGCTCCAAAATGGCGGTCAGCTCGTCGATGTCTTCCTGTGTGAGCGCGCGGCCCTCGACCATGGCGCTCATCATCAGCCCCAGACTGCCGCCGTAGACCTTACCGAGAAAGCTCTCGGTCTCGGTGCGGGCGGCGTCGCTCTGCGCGACGGCGGGATAGAACTGCTTGGCGCGCCCGCCGGCCTCGTGGCGCACCGCGCCCTTGGCCTCCAGCCGTGTGAGCATGGTGATGACGGTGTGCTTCTCCCAGCCGGTCTCGGCGGAAAGCGCGGCGGTGAGCTGCGTGATGGTCTGCGGGGACTGCTCCCAGAGACGGTGCATCAGCTTCCACTCCGCGTCGGTCAGATTGCAGGACACGGGACATTCCTCCTTTCGGTATACTGCTGTATACCTGTCTGAACCCAGCATAGCAGAAAGGTATACAATTGTCAACCAAAATTTGCGGAGAAAAGCCGCACCCGTGGGAGCGGCTTTGGCACAGATTTATTTTTTCCGCCACACGGACGGCAGGAACAGCACGAGCAGAGGCATGATCTCCAGTCGCCCGAGGAGCATCGTAAACGAGAGCACGAGCTTTGAGAGCGGCGAGAGAAAGCCGAAGTTGCACGTCGGGCCGACAAGGCCGAGGCCGGGGCCGACGTTGCTGATACAGGTCAGGGATGCCGTGAAGGCGGAGGTGAAATCCAGCTCGTCGAGCGAGACGATCAGCGCGGAGAAAAAGAGGATGATCATATAGGCAAAGAAGAAGAGGGAAACGGAGGAGATGGTATCCTCCTCCACGCGCTGCCCGTCGAGCGTGATGGGGCGCACCTCGCGCGTGTGCAGGATGCGGCGCAGGTCGCGCTTGAGTCCCTTGAAGAGCAACACGATGCGCGAGACCTTGATGCCGCCGGCGGTCGAGCCGGCGCAGCCACCGGCGAACATCACAACGAGCAGCACAAGACGGCTGAACTGCGGCCAGAGGTCGAAATCCTCTGTGCAGTAGCCGGTGGTGGAAATGAGCGTTGTGACCTGAAAGGCCGCGTGCTCGATGGCGGAGCCGACGGAACGGCCCGTTTTGAGAACAAGATCGAGCGCGATGAGCGCGGACGAGCCGAACACGATGCCGGAGTAGACGCGCAGCTCGTCGCTGCGCAGGACCTCCCGCCAGCGCCGTGTACCGGCCAGAAACAGAAGCGTGAAATTGACCGACGAGACGAACATGAAGACCACGATGATCCAGTTGACCGCCGAGGACTGGTAGTAGGCGATGCTTTCGTTGCGGACGGAGAAGCCGCCGGTCGAGATGGTCGTGAGCGCGGTGGTCACCGCGTCGAACCACGGCATCCGCGCCGCGCGGAGCGCGAGCGTTTCCGCCGCCGTGAGGAGAATGTAGATGCTGTAAAGCATTTTGGCCGTGTCGTTCGTGCGCGGCAGCAGCTTGGAGGAGATAGGGCCGGGGCTTTCGGCCTTCATCAGGTTGACGCTGCCCTCGCCGAGCTTCGGCATCAGCGCGAGCAGCAGCACGAGAACGCCCATGCCGCCGAGCCATTGCGTCAGCGCGCGCCAGAGCTGGATGCCGCGCGGCAGCGAGGCCGGCGCGCCGAAGATGGAGGCGCCAGTCGTCGTGAAGCCGGAAACGGTCTCAAACAGCGCGTCCACATAGCCGCAGCAGCCGCTGAGCGCATAGGGCAGCGCGCCGAAGGCGGACAGCACGATCCAGCCGAGCGCCACGGCGACATAGCCGTCGCGGTTCTGCAGGCGTGATTTGGCCGTATGCAGCCGGCTCAGCGGCAGACCGACCGCGAGGCAGAGCAGCGCCGTGACGCCGAAGACGGCGGTATTTTCCCGGCAGACGAGCGCGATGACGAAGGGAATGAGCAGGGACACGCCCTCGATGCCCAGAATGATGCCGAGAATTTTGAAAATGAGCTTTTTGTTCATGTCGCGCCTTCCTCCGTGCAGCGGCTCAACGGACCAGAATGTCGTTGAGGTCCTTGAGGAACAGAGATTTTGCCACCACGATCACGCGGTCGCCCTCCGAGATGATGGAGTGGCCGCCGGGAATGAGGAGCTTGCCGCCGTGGACGATGGCGGCGACCAGCAGCCCCGGCTTGAAGTTCAGGTCCTTGAGGGGCGTATTGAGGAAGTGCGTCGCGCCGGTCGCGGTGAATTCCACCGCCTCCATCGCGCCGCCGAGGATCTTATGCAGGCTCTCCACGGCGCTGCCCTGCGAGTTGGCGAGGCCGCGGACGTAGCTGGAGATCTGGCTGGCCGTCACGTCCTTGGGGGAGATGACGGTGTCGATGCCGAGGTCGTGCACCAGCGCGGTGTAGTTCGGGCGCGACATCTTCGGCAGGACCTTGGCAACGCCGGAGTCCTTCGCGGTGAGCGCCATGAGCAGATTCTCCTCGTCGCGCCCTGTGAGGGAGACGAAGGCATCCGCGTCGAAGATGCCCTCGGATTCGAGCAGGTCATGGTCCGTGCCGTCGCCGTGGAGGATGGTCGCCTTCGGCAGCTTCTCGGCGATCGCCATGCACTTTTCCTCGTTCTGCTCAACGATGGTGATGTGCATCCCCATGCCGTCGAGCGCCCAGGCGAGGTAGAGCGCGATGCGCCCGCCGCCGATCACGCTCAGCTGGCGGATGGGCGAGGTGTCGCGGCCCATGCTGCGCAGCACGCGGGCGGTCTCGGTCGGTGTGCCGATGGCGTAAACGCGGTCGCCGGCCTGCGGGACAAAGTGGCCGTTCGGCACCAGCACCTCGCCGCCGCGCTTGGCCGCGCACAGCAGCAGCGCGTTGGGATGAAGCTTGTTGTATTCGATCAGACTCTTGCCGGCCATGCCGTCCTGCTCGGTGATCTGGAAGCCGATGAGCTCCACGGTGCCGCGGGCGAAGCTCTCCACGCTGAACGCGGCGGGCACGCGCAGGATGCGCGCGATCTCCTGCGCGGCGGCGTATTCGGGGTTGATGATCATGTCCAGACCGATCTCGCGGCGCAGGATCGGCGCGTCGCGGAAGTATTCGGGGTTGCGCACGCGGGCGACCGTATGCTTGGCGCCCAGCTTTTTCGCCATCAGCGAGCAGACGAGGTTCACCTCGTCATCCGCCGTGGCGGCGATGACCAGGTCGGCGTCGCGCACACCGGCGCGCAGCAGCACGCTCGCGCACGCACCGTTGCCCTCGACGCACATGGCGTCGAGCGTGGCGTCGGCGTGCTCGATCACGGCGGCGCTCTCGTCCACCAAAATCAGGTCGTGCTCCTCGCCGACCATCTGCTGGGCAATGGCGTAGCCGACCTTGCCCAGACCGACAATGATGATCTTCATGCTTTGTTCTCCGTTCTGCCGCGCACCGCGCGGCGCGTAATAGCCTTGGTATCCGCGCGCCTCAGCTGCGCGCGGTCTTCATTTCCATCAGAACGCTGTTGAATTCCGCGCCCATGATCATCATGGTCGCCGAGAGATACAGCCACAGCAGCAGCACGATGATGGCGCCGATGGAGCCGTAGATGACGGAATAGTTCGCCGCGTTTTCCACATAAAGCGAGAAAAGCAGCGAGAGGACCATCCAGGCCGTGAGCGAAAAGAGCACGCCGGGCCAGACGTAGTGAACGCTCCGCGTCTCCTGTGCGAGGCCGTAGAGCACGGCGAGCGCGAGAAAGACGATGCAGCCGAGGAACACGAAGCGCAGCGTCGACCACAGCTCGATGAAGCCGTCGGTCAGGATGGCGCTGAAATGGAAGTAGTCCGCGCAGAGGTTCAGCACGCTGCGGCCCACCGTCACGAGCACCAGCGAGAGCAGGATCGTGAGGATCAGGCAGATGGTGTAAAGGAACACCTTGGCCTGATGGCGGAGGAACTGCGTGGGACGCCCCATGCCGTAGGCCTTGCGCACGCTCAGCAGCAGCGCGTTGGCCGCGCGCATCGGGAACCAGATGGAAAAGATCAGGCTGAAGGTCATCAGCGTTCGGCTCGATACGCGCGAAACGTAGCGCAGGTACTGGATCAGCAGGTCCAGCACCTCGGCGGGGATGATGGTGCCGAGCTGGCGCAGGAAGCCCTCAATGTCCACGGCGAAGAAGCCGACGAGGTTGCTCAGGAAGATGAGCAGCGGGAACATCGCAAAGAGCAGGTAATACGTCAGCGCCGCGCTGTCGCGGGCCACGCGGTGGTCGAAGTAGCGGCGCACGAACAGCGCCGTGCCGCGAAAAAACCGGTTGTGCATCACGCGCTCGAGCAAATCACGCTCACCTCCGCCCTGTTTATTCTTCACGAAGCCCTATAAAAACAACAATACTATAGCACAGCAAGCCCGAAAAGGAAAGAGAAAGATTTCCGCGCCGCCGCGGCGGGGAAAACGGGCCGAAAAAATCGGGAAAATGCTTGACAAAGAAAGAAAATGCGCATACTATAATAGAGTAAATAAATATTCGTCCGGTAGGTAAGGCTACCATCAGGATATGGACTGCTGCCGCAGAGTCGTGGAGACACGATGCGAGGGTTTGAACAGTTGGCATCGAAACCAAGGTGCCATCTAATGCAGTTTCACCGCCTGGTGATGCTAAAGCTTGAACGGTAAGGAAGATCGCAAAGCGCGATTTTTATCATTGTCGCTCCCGCAGCCTTGGTACCGGAGGAAGGCCTGCGGGCTTTTTTTATCCCTTGGCCCGCGCCGGTCAGTTTTGGAGAAAGGAGGAACAGCGCATGATCGATTTTGAAGAACGCCGCGACGAGCTGCTGGAGGAAATAGAGGAGATGACCCGCCGAAAGCAGTATAAGGCGCTGCGCGACATTTTAGTCGAGCTGGAGCCCGCCGATATCGCAGACCTGTTCGACGATCTGCCCGAGGAGATGCTGCCGCTGCTGTTCCGCCTGCTGCCCAAGGAGCCGGCGGCGGAGCTGTTCGTCGAGCTGGAGCCGGATGTGCAGGAAATGCTCATCCGCGGCTTTTCCAACACCGAGCTCAAGGAGGTGCTCGACGAGCTGTATCTCGACGACGCCGTCGATATCGTCGAGGAGATGCCCGCGGGCGTGGTCAAGCGCATTTTGAAGCACGCCGACCCCGACACCCGCAAGAGCATCAATGAAATTCTCAAATATCCCGAGGATACTGCCGGCGCGCTGATGACGACGGAGTTCGTCGACCTCAAGCGAGACATGACGGTGGAGGACGCCCTCAAGCGCATCCGCCGCACCGGCACGGACAAGGAGACCATCAACGTCTGCTATGTGGTGGATCCCGCGCGCAAGCTGCTCGGCATCGTTTCCCTGCGCACGATCCTCCTCTCCGACGAGGACGATATCATCGAGGATATCATGGAGACGCATGTCATCTCCGTCGGTACCCTCGAGGATAAGGAGGACGTCGCCCAGACCTTCTCAAAGTACGACTTCATCGCCCTGCCGGTCGTCGATAAGGAAGACCGTCTCGTCGGCATCATCACCGTTGACGACGCCATGGACGTCATGGAGGCGGAGGCCACCGAGGATATCGAAAAGATGGCGGCCATGCTGCCGACCGACAAACCCTATCTCAAAACGAGCGTGTTCGAGACCTTCAAGTCCCGTATCCCGTGGCTCCTCCTGCTGATGGTCTCGGCGACCTTCACCGGCCAGATCATCGCGAAATTCGAGGATGCCCTCGGCGCCTGCGCTATCCTGACCGCCTATATCCCCATGTTGATGGATACCGGCGGAAACTGCGGCTCGCAGGCGAGCGTCACGGTCATCCGCGGCATTTCGCTCGATGAGATCGAGTTTTCCGACCTCCTCCGCGTCATCTGGAAGGAGATCCGCGTGGCGGTGCTCTGCGCCGCGGTGCTTAGCGCGGCGAACTTTGTCAAGCTGCTGCTGGTGGATAAGATGATTTTCGGCAATCCCATCACGATGACGGTGGCGGCGGTCATCTGCCTGACGCTGATCGTCACGGTGTTTGCCGCCAAGCTCGTCGGCTGCACGCTGCCGCTGCTGGCCAAGAAGATCGGCTTCGACCCCGCGGTCATGGCCTCGCCGTTCATCACCACGGTGGTGGACGCGATCTCGCTGGCCATCTACTTCCGCTTCGCCGCGCTCCTGCTGGGCATCTGAGTTTTCCGGCCTTGCCGCCGAATTTCCCCTTTCCAAGCGCGGCGGGGCGTGGTATTCTGTTCCTATGAAAAGCACCGTAGGGTAAGCATACCCGATTTTCAAGGAGGTATTTTTGTGGAAGAAAAGCTGCGCGAATACGCGCATCTGATCGTTTCCGTCGGACTGAACCTGCAAAAGGGGCAGACGCTCATTCTCTCATCCCCCGTGGAGTGCGCGCCGTTCGCGCGGCTGTGCGCGTCGGCGGCCTATGACCTCTGCGCGGGCGAGGTCGTGCTGAACTGGACGGACGACTATATCACCCGCGAGCGCTTCCTGCGTGCGCAGGACGCCGCCTTTGAAACGCCGCGCCCGTGGCGCAGGGCGTTCTTTACCGACTACGCCAACGAGGGCGCGGCCTATCTGCGCATCGACGCGGAGGACCCCGAAACGCTGCTGGGCGTATCGCCCGTGCGGCTCGTCGCCGCGCAGCGCACCTCGTCCGCCGAGCGTGAGACCTTTGACCGGCTCCAGATGGCGAACGGCTTTCCGTGGTGCGTCGCGGGCGCGCCCATCGCCGCGTGGGCGAGGAAGGTCTT
>ERZ772882.832-NODE-832-length-37781-cov-4.180035_pt1 | contig 37781 bp, 64 predicted proteins | sample MGYA00580576_ERZ772882 | MGnify/ENA primary metagenome ERZ772882 (study PRJEB29015, sample SAMEA2737658) | human gut metagenome | biome: human gut; feature: human-associated habitat; material: faeces | place: China | collected 2012 ... | reverse complement strand
ATGGCATAGACCAAAAGCCTGAAAGGCAAGAGTCAGCACGCATCGAATCGGTGCGCGTCGGCCCTTGCCCTTTTTGTTTTCTCCGGCTTGTGACCCGGCCCCTGTGCCGGTATTCATCCTTTCTTCCCTTCCCTTCCGGTCTCCGTGACCTACCACGGAGGCCGGGTCATGAGCCGGAGCACACGGTCCGATTCGGACACATTTCCCCGACGCACACGGCGGCGTTCGCGCCGCAGCGGGTTTGATCCTCCTGCGGCGGCCCTGGCTGCCATGCGAGGGTCGCCGTGTGCGCCGGGTATCACAGGAGGATCAGCATGGCAAAGAAAAAGACACCCGGCGGGACTGCCGGAAAAGGCGGCGTCAATCCGGCGCCGACGAGAGACGATCAGACGGTGCGGATCGCAGCGGAGCAGCTCACCATGGTTCCCATTGACGATCTCATCCCCTACGCGAATAACGCCAAGAAGCACGGCGTAAAGCAGATCAACCAGATCCGGGCCAGTCTGCGGGAGTTCGGCTTTGTAACTCCCGTGCTCATCGATTTTGACAACAACATCATCGCAGGCCACGGCCGGGTGGAGGCCGCCAGGGCGGAGGGCATGAGCGAGGTGCCCTGTGTGCTGGTGACCAACCTAACGGAGGCCCAGCGCAAGGCATACATCCTGGCAGACAACCGGCTGAGCGAGACGGCAGCATGGGACACGGAGCTGCTGAAAATCGAGCTGGAGGGCCTGGAGGCTTTGAACTTCGACACCGAGATCGCCGGTTTTGACGCGGAAGCGATGGAGGAGCTGGGCGTAGAAATCGGCAGCAGTCATACGCAATCCGAAGCCTACGAGGACGATTTTGACAAAGATCCCCCGGAAGAAACCTCCGTGCGTGAAGGAGACATCTATCAGTTAGGGCGGCACCGTCTGGCGGTCGGCAGTACTGCCGATGAGGCGGCTATGACCCGCCTCATGAATGGTGCTCTGGCAAACATGGTTTTTACAGACCCGCCTTACGGCGTGGCTGTGGGATCCAAAAATCAAATGCTGGATGATGTTGCCGGGGGGAAAAGCGGACGCTGCACCGAGGACATCTACGGAGACACCATGAGTGAAAGCGATCTTCACGATATGCTTTTGCAGGCCATGACCAACATTCGGCTGTCATGCCGGGACGATGCTTCTTTCTATGTCACCAGTCCACAGGGCGGCAGCCTTGGCTTGATGATGATGATGATGCGGGAGGCCGGCCTGGAAGTCCGGCACATGCTGATTTGGAAGAAATCTTCTCCGACGTTTTCTATGGGCCGCCTGAATTACGAATACCAGCACGAGCCCATTTTTTTCACGTGGACTAAAAAGCATATCTGGTACGGAAACGGCAAATTCCACACGTCCGTGTGGGATGTGGATAAACCCCGCAAGTGTGACTTGCACCCTACCATGAAGCCGATAGCCCTGGTTGAAAACGCCATTCTGAATTCTACCACGGAGGGTGACCTCGTTCTGGATGGCTTTGGCGGAAGCGGGACAACGTTGATCGCCTGTGAGCAGCTGGGGCGGACGTGCTACATGATGGAAATCGACCCCAAGTATGTCCAGGTCATCATTAACCGGTGGGAAGCTATGACCGGGGAAAAGGCGGTGCTGCTGAATGACCGTGCAGGAGGCTGAGCGGATCATAGCGCGGACCAGTAGCCCGTACTTGAAACGGGACATGCAGCGGTTTATCAGAAATCATCGGAGAAAGGAGGGCCGGAATGGCCGGGAAAAGACAGCCAACGGATGTGGTGATCGCCAACGGGCGAAAGCATCTGAGCAAAACCGAGGAGGCGGAGCGAAGGGCCGGTGAGGTAAAGATATCCCCCGCCAAGACGGCCAAGCCGCCCAAGTGGCTGCCGGAGACGCTGAAAAAGGACTTCCGGGCCATCGGCAAGCGGCTGATCGCCTCCGGGCTCTACACGGAGCTGGACGCTGATACTCTTGGCCGCTATCTGGTGGCTCAGCACCAGTGGCTCATTGCCACCGGCGAGGCAGAAAAGGCACTGGCCCAGCGGGATCAGGAGAACGCCGACGGCTGGGGCAAGATCCAGGAGCGATACTTCAAGCAAGCCCGGAACTGTGCCAACGATATGGGCCTGACGGTTACCAGCCGCTGCCGTCTGGTGGTGCCGGATACCGGCAAGCAGGCGACGGAGGACAGTAACCCCATGCTGGAGCTGATCCGGGGAGGCATGGATCGGTATGCCTGAAATTCTGACGCTGGCACCGGGCATCGAGGTACCGACGCCGGATGACGGTGCGGAGCTGCGATACAACCAGGCCGAGGTGGACCGTGTGGAGAAATTCTTCTCCATGCTGGTGTTCGGCCAGAACCAGTGGGCCGGCCAGCCATTCCACCTTCTGGAGTGGGAGCTGCGGGCCATCCGGGAGTTCTTCGGCATCCAGATCCGCAACGATCGCGGCCAGTGGGTGCGATACCGCCGGTTTCTGTATGACGAGATCGCCAAGAAAAATGGCAAGAGCGAGTTTGCGGCAGGGCTGGGGCTGAATCTGCTGGTGAATGACGGCGAAAGCCGCCCGCAGGTGGGCATCTTCGCGGCCGATAAAACCAACGCGGATATCATTTACCAGTGCGCCAAGTACATGGTAGAGCACACGGCACTGGGCCAACCGGCACACCGGCCGCTGGCATGGTGCCGGGACAGCGTCCGAGAGATCCGCACCCGCTTCGGCGGCATGATGAAGGTCTACAGCAGCGACGCCGACACCAAGCACGGTTTCAGCTTTTCGGCCATCATCATCGACGAACTGCACGCCCAGCCAAACCGGCGGCTGTGGGACGTCCTGACGGTGGGCTCCAACGCGGCCCGGCTCCAGCAGGCGGTGATCGTGCTGACCACAGCCGGCGATGACCCAGACCGCAAGTCCATCGGCTGGGAGATCCATGAGAAGTGCCGCAGGCTGCTGGCATGGCGGCGGGGTGAGCCGGAGCGTCCCATGGATGAGGATGATCCTCAGTGGCTCCCCATTATGTACGGCATTTCCACCCTGACGCAGGACGATCCGGACAAGATCGCGGAGCTGGACATCTATGACGAGGCGCTGTGGAAAACCTGCAACCCCAGCTATGGCGTGACGATCCAGCCCCGACAGTTCCGGGATGACGCCCGGGCGGCTAAGGCCAGCGAGGCAGCGGAGCGAAATTTTCGGTGGCTGCGGCTGAACCAGTGGATCAGCACCAAGGATGTGGGGTGGCTGCCGCTGACCCTCTACGATAAGACCCAGATCGGCCCCTCCGCCAAGGCGGAGCGGGAATCGTGGGTGGCGGAGCACCTAACGGGAAAAACCTGCTACGGCGGGCTGGATATGTCCCTCCGGACGGACCTCAGCGCCTTTGTGCTGGTGTTCCCTCCCCAGCCGGGACTGGATCAGGGCGTGGCCCTGTTCCGGGCGTGGCGGCCCCTTGAGGGCGTGACGGAGGCGGAGCAGCGGGACCATGTGCCCTACCGGGACTGGGAGCGGGCCGGGTTCCTCACCCTCTGTCAGGGCGACATGATCGACAACCGGGACGTGATCGCGGCCATTTTGGACGCCAAGGAGCGGTATGACCTGCGGGCGCTGGGTATTGACCAGTATCTGACGGCCACCATGACGCCGCTGCTCCAGGATGAGGGCGTGGAGATCATCGCCATCCCCCAGACTATGGCGGGCATGAGCCCGGCCATGAAGGAGCTGGAGGGGCTGATAAGGGAGCACAAGATGCTCCACGTTCACAACACCTGCGCCCGGTGGTGCTTCGGCAACGTGCGGTGCGCGGTGGATGGAAACGAAAACCAGAAGCCCATGAAGAACCGGAGCATCGGGCGCATCGACATCACGGTGGCCTGGATTATCGCCGTGGCGGCGTGGATCGTAAAGCGCAACCAAAAGCCGGATCTGGCGGAGGCGATGCGGCAGCGAGCGTATCACTTGTAAGGAGTGGAGATATGAGAAAAAGATTTGCAACGGCAATCGTCAAAAATGTCAGCATGTTCGTTTTGGTGGCCGGTGCAGCCGTTACGGCTGTAGGCGCCGGGATGATCTATCTGCCAGCCGGTTTGATCACCGGCGGCGTGCTGGCCATGGCTGGTGCTGTGGTAGCCATGTTTGGTGAGGAGGACGACAGATGAGTTTGCGCAAGGGCCTGGTGAGAGCTGGGCGGACACTGGACAGTCCCCGGCAGAAATCTCTCGGAGGGGCGATCCCAACGATGACTTTGGATAACCCGGCGGGCTGGATTTCCGGCGAAGAGAGCGTAGCCATGAGCCGGGACAAGGCAATGAAGGTGTCAACGGTCAACCGGTGCGTGGAGGTCTTGAGCACGTCTATGGCGGTGCTTCCGGTGTACACCATGAATGAGTCCACTAAGGAGAGGCTGCCGGATCATCCTCTCCAGCCTATGCTGTGGAGCCGGGCCAATGAGTCCATGAGCACCTTCGACTACCAGCGGCTGATGATGTGCAACCAGTTGCTGCGGGGCAATGCCTATGCAGGTATCGTGCGGGATCCCCGGAGCGGCCGGCCACAGGAGCTGATCCCTCTGCCTCCGGACTATGTATCGCCGGTTTTCGATGATATCGGCGATTTCTGGTATGTGTTCACCCACCCGGTCAGCGGCGAGATGACGCTGCTTCGTCCGGAGGATGTGATCCACTACAAGGCATACAGCGAGGACGGCATCGAGGGCGTGAGCGTGCTCAAGCGGGCGTCCCTGACGCTGAGCACCGCCCGGGCTGCGGCGCAGTACGAGAACAGCACGTGGCTCAACGGCGGGCAGCCCTGCGGCATCCTGACCACAGATTCTGACCTGGGCGGGCAAGTCCAGCGCGTGCAGGCGGACGGCTCTACCGTATGGGTCGATCCCAAAGAGGAGCTGCGGCGCTCCTGGGAGAGTGTGCACCGGGGTCCAGACAAAGCGTTCCGGGTGGCGGTGCTGGACCTGGGCTTGAAGTATCAGCCCATCTCCATGACCAACAGTGACGCACAATTTGTTGAGAGCAACGAAATCCGGGTGGCGGATGTGTGTCGGTTCTTCGGCGTACCCCTCCATCTGGCCTATGCCGGAAAGCAGAGCTACGCCAGCAATGAGCAAAACGGCATTGAGTTTGTCAACTACACCTTGCTGGGCTACGAGACCCAGTGGGGGCAGGAGGACACCTACAAGCTGCTGCTGCCGTCTGAGCGGGCGGGCGGTCTGCGGATCAAGCGGGAGCTGAAGGTATTCCTCAAGGGTGACACCACGGCTCAGGCTGCTTACTACCGGGCACTGCGGGAGATCGGTGCACTCAACGCCGACGAGATCCGGGCGCTGGAGGACCGGGGCAGGATCCCCGGCGGCAGCACCTACTATGCAAGCTGGAACTACGGTCCCCTGGCGGATTTTGACCGCCTGAGCGTGATCCGGGCGCTGGGAAAAGATCCGGATGATGGAGGTACAGCATGAATGGAATTTTAAAGGCCGCCCATGTGGAAAAACAGGCGGTCAACGCGGCGGAGCTGGCGCTCATCAATAAGCAGGCTCTGCGGGAGCTGACAGCCGAGGAGATCTTTACCTTTCGGCTGGCAGCTTGCGACAATCAGGTGGATCGGGATCATGAGCGGTTTACGGACAAGGCCTTGGAGGGGTTGGCTCCGCTGTTTGTCGGCAAGTCTGTGCTGATGGATCACATGTGGACTGCCGCCAACCAGACGGCCCGAGTCTACGCCGCTGACGTGGAGACCCGGGGCGAGACCAAGCAGCTGGTGCTGCGGTGCTATATGCCCCGCTCTGACAGCACGGCCGGAACGATCGCCGCGATCGAAACCGGCATCCTGCGGGAGTGCAGTGTGGGGTGTGCCATGGGCAGCGCCATTTGCTCCATCTGCGGAGCGGATCAGGCCAAGGCTTACTGCGAGCATCATGCCGGAAAGACCTATGATGGCCAGCTGTGCGTGATGGCGTTAGACGATCCCAAAGACGCCTATGAGGTTTCCTTTGTGGCCGTTCCGGCCCAGCCGGAGGCCGGCGTGATCAAGTCCAAGCGCTACGGAGGCCCGGCAGAGCCGGCTTCCGATCCTGAGACCCAGCGCATGGCGGAGGCCATGCAGGAATTAGAAACAAGACGATATGGAGGTATGTGAGACATGACTTATCAGGAATTGCTGGAACTGAAAAACAAGCGGGCGGAAAAAGTCCGCGAGGGTGAGGGCTTGCTGGCGAAAAAGGATTTTGACGCCCACAAGACCCTGATGGGCGAGGTCCAGAAGATGAACGAGGAGATCGACGCCGCAGAACTTCAGTTGGCCGAGGAAGGCCGCTTCGCCGAGGGCGACCCCAAGATGAAGGCTCTGCACGCCCAGCAGCAGAAGAAGAAGGCGGAAGAGGAGACCGAGAAGAGCGTGGACGCCATCCGGTCTGATCCGGAGTACGCGAAGGCGTGGGCTGAGGCTTTGCGGACGGGCATGACCGTGAAGAAGTCCATGGGTGTGGAGAAGTTCAACATTCTGCACAAGGCCCTGACGGTGGGCGGCGGCACTCCCGTCGGTTCCGACGGCGGTTTCCTCGTTCCCATTGATTTCGACAACGCCATCATCCATGAGACCAAGGACTATCTGGATCTCTCCACCCTGTTCAACGTGGAGACGGTTTCCACCATGACCGGCTGGCGTGCCGTTGAGGTGGCGGGCCAGCGGACCAAACTGCCTCTGGTGGGCGAGAACACCGCCATCGGCAAGAATAACCAGCCCAAGTTCAAGAAGGTGAGCTACAACATCGGCAAGTACGGCGACCGCCTGGTGGTGTCCAGCGAGCTGATGGAGGACAATACCGCCGGCCTGATCCAGTACCTGGCCCAGTGGTTTGGTCCCAAGTACATCCTGACCAAGAATGATCTGCTGCTGACGATCCTGAAGAAACTGACCTTCACGGCTCAGAGCGCCACCACCGACAAGGACAAGGTCAAGGCCATTAAGTCCATCCTGAACAAGAGCCTGAACACGGCATACAGCCGTGGTGCTGTGTTGCTGACCAACCAGAACGTCTACGATGAGATGGACAACTGGGTGGACGGCAACAACCGGCCTATGCTGGTGCCTGACGTGTCTGGCGATTTCGATCGCTTCAAGGGCCGCCGCGTGGTCTACGGCGACAACGATCTCATCGGTGAGCACAAGGCCGCGTCTAAGACCTACGATCCCCTGTTTATCGGTGACTTCAAGGCGGCGGCAACTCTGTTTGTCCGTAAGGGCATGGAGGTAGCGGCTACGGATATCGGTGGCGACGCGTGGGCCAACGATGCCTATGAGCTGCGCTGCCTGTGCCGCATGGACGCCGAGAGCGTGGACGATACCGCTGTGGTCTTCACCGGCTACGAGCGCGCCGGCGGCTGATCGGAGGGGTGACGGATGGCGGCGTTTAGTGACCGGCAGGCCAGCATCCTGAGCTACTGCCGGATCGACGATCCCACGCCGGAGGACCTGGCCCTGCTGGAAGGTTTCCATGCGGACGCCGTCAGCTACATGCGCAACGCGGGCGTGGCGGAGCCGGAGGCCGGTTCCGCCCGCCTGCCCCAATACAATACCTGCATTCTGGCGCTGGTGCTGGACGCCTGGGACAGCCGGGGCACTCAGACCGCCGACAAGGCGTTTGCAGACAACCCGGCTTTCCGGCGGCGGCTGAACCAGCTGAAGCTGACGGAGCCGGTGCGGTCCGAATCGGACACGGAGGGCTGATATGGACGTGAATGCTGGAAAGCTGAATAAGCGGGTGGAGATCGTGCGGATCTCCACCGCGCCGAATGCGGACGGCTACGCAGCCCCCACGGAGACGGTGATCCGGCGCCCCTGGGCGCAGTTCTCCCGGGTCAGCGGCTCCGAGGCGCTGCGGCAGGGCGCGGACATGGGCGACGTCAAGGTCCGGTTCCTGATCCGCTCCGGACATACGGCCATCAGCCGAAAGGACCGGGTGCGGTACAACGGCGCAGACTACGAGATCGAGTACGTCAATGACTACGGCGATGGCGGCGAGTATACGGAGCTGATCGCCAAGCTGCTGACGGCGGGAGGCTGAGTATGAGCATCAACGAGACCATCATCCAGGCGGTGACGCCCATCGTGCCGGTATGCGTTCCGGATGTGTACCGGCCCGACGCTGGGGAGACTCCGGCAGAGGTCTACTGCGTGTTCAACTACACGGAGTCGCCGGATGTGTTCGGTGACGATGAGCCGCAGGCCATTCGGTATCTGATCCAGCTGCACCTGTATCTGCCGCTGGGGCAGACGCCGATCCGCCTGAAACGGCAGCTTCGGCGGGCCATGCTGGACGCCGGTCTTGCGGTTGGGGATTATACCAACGCCAGCGATCTGGAGGGCCAGCACTACGTTCTGGAGTGTCAGGCGCTGGATCTGGAGGTGGGCTGATGGGCTTCACGGTCAATGGCTTAGATGAGTTTTCCCTGTCTCTCAAAGAGGCTGCAGAGCTGCCGGATTCAATCAAAGACGACATGCTGAAGGCGGGAGCGGATGTTCTTGTTGCAGCGCTGAAGAAAAAAATTGAAGCATTAGGACTGATCAAGACGGGCCGTCTATTGAATTCCATTCAAGCGTTCCGAAAACTTCGCCATGGCGAAATCATTTATAGGATCTATCCCTATGGTAAGCATGGAACCCGGAATCGTAGGGCTGTGACAAAGGTCTATAAGCAGTCCAAGCACGGCAGAACGTACACGGTCGGCGGGGACACTGTCGATGTGACTAATAACGAAGTCGGCTTTATTCACGAGTTCGGCGCATCAAGGCGTGGAATACCCGCAAAAATGTGGATGCACAGCACAGTTGAAGCGTCTGCCGCTCAAGTAGAGGCGGCAGAGTTCGCCGTGTATGATGAATACTTAAAATCCAAAAATCTGTAAGGAGGAAACCATGGGCAACAAAGCAGTTAAAACACCTCTTGGTATGGTGTCCAGTTACTTCTTCCCCTTTGCCAGTGAGCCGGTGGGCACCCATCCGGTCTACGGCGATAAGGTGGACATGGGCGCAGCCGTCAAGGGCTATCTGAGCCTGACCACGGCCTCCGGCGACATCACCGGCGATGACGCCATGCTGCTGTATTTCGAGCAGTTCGTCTCCGGTCAGGTGGACGTGGAGACCACGCTGAGCGATCTGGAGGTCAACGCCAAGCTCTACGGCCACAGCTACAAGGCGGGCCGGGAGACCGCCAAGGGCGAGGACAGCGCCCCCAACGGCGCCTACGCCTTCATTGAGCCGATTCTGAAGAAGGACAAGACCCTGGTCTACCGGGCCTCGTTCTTCTACAAGACCACGGCCATGCTGAGTGCGGAGAAGCAGGAGGCGGACACCCGCAAGAGCGACTTCAATCCCAAGATGAACGCGGTGAGCCTGCGGGTGATGAAGGACAACGCGGACGCATGGCGTGAGCGACAGGAGTTTCCCACCCAGTCCGAGGCGGAGGCGTTCATCGACTCTCTGGCGGGCGGCACGGCGGCCTACGGCGTGACCATCACCCATATCGGCACCGGCACCAGCGATCCCGGCGAGGGCACCACCTATGTGACCGCCGGGCAGAGCCTGGCCATCGACTTCGGCACCAAGGACCCCACGGCGCTGTATGACAACGCCGTCAACGTGACCAGCAAGCTGGCCACGCACAAGTACACCGTAAGCTCCATTGCGGCGGCTCACGAGATCGTGGCCGTCTGGAGCACCTGATCTTTACCGCAAGGACGGCCCGCAATGGGCCGCCCTTGCAGGAGGTTTATGCCATGCGATACGTTACGTTTGATTTCGACGGCAGCCCTCTGCCGCTCATGCTGACGGCGGGGGCGCTTTTTGATATTTATGACCGCTTCGGCGTCCATGACAGCATCCTGCGGGCCACCGGGGCCATGGAGGACACCCCCCAGGGCTGGATGGCCTGCTGTGAGCTGGCGGAGCTTCTGATGCAGCAGGCGGCGCTGTGGCGCAGACGGCAGGGCTATACCGACCGCAAGCGGACGGGCTGGCCGTTACGCTCTCAGGACCGGGCAGCGGTCCGAACCGCCGTGCGGCAGGCCATTGCGCGGGGCTTTTACCGGGCAGTGCCATCCGGAGAGGACGCCGGGGAGGTCAACTTAGTCCTGGCGGCCCGGGAGGATGAGCGGGCGGAGGATCCTGAGCGGCTGCGGGCCGGTTTTCTGGCCGTATGTGCCGCCCGGCTGCATCTGGCCCCGGCAGACGCCCTGCTGCTGACGCCGGGCGAGTATCTGGACATGGTGACGCTTTTGAGCGGCGGAGAGGAGGGAGACTATGGCGGTCCGGCAGATTACAACTGAGATTTCGATCAAAAACGAGGCGGAATTCCGGAAGCAGATGAAGGCTGTGAACAACAGCCTTTCCGGCATGAAGTCCGAGATGGCCAAGGTTTCCGCCGAGTTTGACGGGCAGGCCAACAGCGCCGAGGCGCTGCGGCGCAAGCAGGCCATTTTACAGCGGCAGTATGACCAGCAGAAGGAAAAGGTCCAGGCACTGGCCCGGATGCTGGAGAGCGCCAAGAGCGCCTACGATGAGAACAGCGATGTGGTTCTGAGCTACCAGCGGCAGCTGAACACGGCCACGGTGGAGCTGATTAAGTTCGACCGGGAGCTGAAGAACACCGACAAGTATCTGGACGAGGCCGCCCAGTCCGCAGACGGTACGGCGTCCAGCATCGACGAATTCGGCAAGACCGTCAAGGATGCCGGAAAAGAAGGCTCCGACGGCATGGGCCAGCTCAAGGAGGCATTTGGACGGCTGGGCGAGGCGGCCAAGAGCGGCGACATTAACGGCGTTGTGGCGGCTCTGGGCTCCATGAAGGGCGTGCTGGTGGGCGGTGCTGCTGTGGCCGGGGCCAAGGCTCTGGCGGACGGCATTATCAACATCACCGAGTCCACCAAGGAGTACCGGACCATTTTAGGGACGCTGGAGGTCTCCAGCAAGCAGGCCGGTTACACCCAGGAGCAGACCACGGAGATCTACAAGAAGTTTCAGGCGGTACTGGGCGACACGCAGAAGGCCGCTACGGCTACCGCCAACCTTCAGGCGCTGGGGCTGAGCCAGGAGAACCTGCGGGTCATTATGGAGCAGGCCATCGGCGCATGGGCTACCTACGGCGACTCTATCCCCATCGACAGCCTGTCCGAAAGCATCAACGAGACGGTGCAGGTGGGCAAGGTCACCGGCGTCTTTGCGGACGCCCTCAACTGGGCAGGCACCAGCGAGGACGAGTTTAATGAGCGCTTGGCGGCCTGCGCCGACACTACCGAGCGGGCCAATCTGGTGCTGCAGCAGCTATCAGAGCAGGGCCTACAGGCAACCGGGCAGGCGTGGGTGGAGAACAACCAGGACATCATCGCCGCCAACACTGCCCAGGAGGCCATGAATGAATCCATGGCCCAGCTGGGAGAAGCGCTTCAGCCTGCATCCAGTTTTCTTTTGGAGTACGGGGCCGCCCTGGTGGACGTGGCCGCAGATGGCGTCAATGCGCTTTCCAGTCTGGTGGAGTGGTTCGACAATCTTTTCAACGCACAGCAGAAGGCCACGCAGGCCAGCTTTGAGGCCATCGACAGCCAGTACAACCTGGCAGACTACCAGGCCAACGGTCTGGTCAATGCCGGCGGCGTCATTGATTACGCAGCCGCCAAGCGGATGCAGGACGCCGGGACATTCAAGCGGGCGGCCGGGGTGTCCAAATCGGATGCGCTCCAGCGGGGCTGGAGTGTCTCGTCTGTGTCGGACCTCCTCAAGCGGCGGGTCAACGGCTCCCACGCCGACGGGCTGGATTACGTCCCCTTTGACGGCTATGTGGCGGAGCTGCACCAGGGCGAGGCGGTACTGACCTCCGGCGAGGCCAGCTTCCTCCGCAGCGCCATGGCGGCGGGGCGGACGCTGGGCGGCAGTCAGCGGAGCAGCCGGGCCGTGTCCGATTCGGACACCGGCGGCAGCGGCGGCACGCCCAAGGTCTATGACCTGACGATCCCGGTGGAGCTGACCATTGACGGCGCCACTTTCGCCCGGAAGGAATACAAGTACCGCATCGCAGAGGACAACCGCCGGGGCGTCTCTCTGGCGGGGAGAGGAGGCAGCCGATGATACGGCCACCCTATATCGTAGACGGCGTGGATTTTACCGACTACGTCAACCGCTGGCAATACTCCGTGGGCTATGTGTACCGGGAGGGCTCCAACGCGGCCCTGCGGCTCAGCGGCTTGCAACCTCGGGACCTGCTGGCCATCAAGACCCGGGTCTCCGTGACGGCAAATGACCAGCAGGGGCCGCAGCTGGCGGCGCTGCTGACGGCGGTGCTGAAGAACTACGTGCAGCTCACCTACTTTGAGCCCAAGGACAACGCCGTCCGGACGGCCACCTTCATGCCCACGGTGGAGGAGGTCAGCATCCCGCCGGTGCCCGGCTCCGTCCGCTGGGGTAAGGGCTTCCGGATCACCATGGAGGAGGCGTGACGATGGCAGTCAACGAGATCCGCTACAAGGGCGTCAGCTACGCCACAGACGATGATATCAAGGTCCCCTCCGGGATCCTGTACGAGGTCAAGGCCCTCCGCTCCGACAGCCTGGAGGCCAACAGCCTCACCGTCACAGTGTTTTCCAATGATAAGGCCATCATGGGCTTTGCGAAAAATGACAAGGTGGAGTATTTCCGAGATGGCCGCCGGGTGGGCGTGTACTATCTCCAGACGGTGGAGCGGGTCGGCAGCGACGCCTATACGCTCTCCGCCCTCTCCGCACTGGGACGGCTCATCACCATGCGCCACGCGGGCGGCATCTACACCGGCCAGACGGTGGCGGAGGTAGTCCCCCAGATCTGCGGCCCGGTAGAAATGATGATCGAGAGCGTATACGCCAGCCGCCAGCTGTACGGCTATCTGCCGTACAGCAACCCGGACACAAAGACCGGAAACGGCCGCAGCGCCCGGGATAACCTCTCCCAAGTCCTGTTTGCCATCGGTGCGTCTCTGGGGACCGACGAGAACGGCGTCATGCGGGTGGAGAAGCTGTGGGACGGCGTCTCTGCCACGATCACGGCGGACCAGATCAACGAGGACTCCTGCTCCACCGTGTACGAGGTCCCGGTGAGCGCCGTGGAGATCACGGAGCACCAGTGGGTCAAAAGCCAGGATACCGTCACCCTCTTTGAGGGCACGGCAGAGGACGGCACTCTGGTGACGTTTGAGGATCCCGCTCACAGTCTGACGGCGGAGGGCTTCACCATCACCGAGCAGGGGGACAACTACGCCATCCTGTCCGCCGGTACCGGCACCCTCACCGGCAAGAGCTACAACCATCTGACCCGCATCGTCCGCCGGACGGTGACGGAAGGGGCTGAGGAAAACGTGGTGACGGTGAGCGACGCCACACTGGTGTCCCTCACCAACAGCGTGGATGTGGCCAAGCGTATGGCGGACTACTACCGCCACCGAGAGACCATCCGGGTGAACGTGGAGCCCGGCACGGAGCGGGCGGGCAGAGTGGTGCAGATCTTCCACCCCTGGGACAAGAAGATGGTCCAGGCCTGCGTGGAGAGCCGGGAGACGGTGATCTCCGGCATCCTCAACAGTCAGACCAGCGCGCTGGTGGGCTTCACCCCGGCGCAGCCGGAGGCGGCGGAGTATCTGGACGAGCGAGTAGTCCTCACCGGCTCCGGCGAGTTCCAGATTCCGGAAGGCACCACAACGATCCACTATGTGATGATCTCCGCCGGACAGGGCGGGCGCTGCGGCGAAAAGGGCGAAGATACCCAATCGGGGCCTAAGTTCTCGTGGACAAACCCGGTTTTTGAGGATCGAGTAGACGGCTACGCGTTGGCGCTGGGTGGCAAGGGCGGCATGGGAGGCAAGGGCGGCATGGGCGGCAGGATCGTCGAGGGCGATCTCGACGTGTCCCAGTTGAAAAGCCTTGCCTATGATTGCGGAAAAAGCGGCAAGGGTGCCGAATTCAGCCCGGACGATCTCCCCGGCACGGACGGCACGGATACGGTGTTCCACGGCATGACTACCGCGGGCGCGTCTGCCCCCGATTGGGGCTTCACGGACCCCATCACCGGGGAGCAGTTCGGCGGCGTCGGCGAGGGCGGCCTCCCCGGCGGCGACGGAGCCGGACGTGATCCGTCTGTAAGTGAGTACACAGATGATAGCGTCCAGAAATACGTCAATGGCACGATTGCTTATGACGAGGACGGGAACGCTTTTACACCCGGCCCTGTGGCTGGCAGCGATGGAAAAGTCAGCATGACCAGAATCGCATCAACAAGCACCCCGCGCAGTTTCGGCTGGTACAGCTCCGGTCTGGGCGGCGGCCCGGCGGCGGGAGCCAACGGCAAAGCCGGATCCTCCGGACGCGGCCTGCCGGGCGAGACAACCGTTAATGTGACCGGCGGCCCCGGTGCGGACGGCATGACAGCCACGCTCACTCCCTCCAAGCCGAAACGGTACGGCAGGGGCGGACGTGGCGGCTACGGAGGCGGCGGCGCCGGCTCAGGCGGCATTGCCGTAAAGAACGGAAACGGCACCATTACCCCCGGCACACCCGGGTCCGGCGGTTTAGGCGGTCCGGGCGGCCCAAGCGCGGACGGCTGTGTTATTTTGTACTACCGCAAATTCGGACAAGCAAAATCAGGGCCGCTGGTACAGAAGGGCGGCGGATTGTTTTTCGACCGCCTAAACAAACTTTTCATCGTGTGAGGTGATTCCAATGACGATTGAACAGAGAGTCGCAGTTTTGGAGGAGATATTCTCCAAGCTGCAAGACTACTACACATCCGCCTACTCCGGCGAGGAGATCGACGCGCGGCTGGCGTCCGCCGGTGTGCCTATCGGCATCACCAAGGAGTACAAGAGCGTAACCGAAATGAACCAGGACTTCACCGGTACGGACGTCCAGCGCGGCCAGTTTGTCCTGATCCTCCCGGACAGTACGGCCTCCGCAGACTACGGCAAGGTGTACCTCAAAGGCACGGCCAACTGGGTGCCTGCCTTTACGCTGACCACCCTGACGTCCATCAAAGGCCCCATTGGCCCTCCCGGCAAAAAGGGCGACCAGGGCGATCCCGGCGAGGCCGGTTCCAGCTTCGCCATTCTGGGCTACTTTGATACGCTGGACGCCCTCAAAGCCGCTGTCCCCAATCCCAAGGCCGGTGACGTGTACGGCGTGGGCACCGCGCCTCCGTACAACATCTACATCTGGGATTCCGTCCACGGCAAGTGGGTCCCAAACGGCAACCTGCAAGGCCCGCAGGGCAAGCAGGGTATTCAAGGCCCCGAGGGAAAGCAGGGGCCGGAGGGCAAGCAAGGCCCGGAAGGCCCCGTGGGCGGTTCCGGCAACTTCGTCCGCTACGATGCGGCCCAGACCCTCACCGACGAGCAAAAGGCGCAGGCGAGGGGGAATATCAACGCCGCCCCCGGTGGGTTTGGGCTGGGGGGCGGTTCAAAAGTTTTGACCCCGGACGATGATTTGAACAACATCTGGGAAGATGGCAGTTACGCATGGGACGGTGCGCCCAAAAACGCACCGACTGTGGGCGGTTCGCTCATCCCGTATTGTTCGATGCAAGTTATTAACAAAGGAAGTTCTTATAACATGCATCAAATTGTCCAAACATTTGAAGGTTATGAGATACGCAGATACTATGATGGTGCCAAGAAAACTTGGAGCGAATGGGCGTGGGCAAATCCGCCCATGATGGTAGGCATAGAGTATCGAACCACAGAGTTCTACCTTGGCAAGCCGGTATATGTAAAATTAACTGATTTAGGAGAGGGTGTGAATGGCAAAACCGTCAACGTTGGAACTACGGAAATGATTCACGTTGAATGCCGCGCAACATATAGTAGCTGGTCTTTACCAATGCCGGAATTGCCATTTGGGTCCACAGATAAAAGCCTGGAGCATACAAATGCACAGGCGTTTTACTCAAATGCGAACACCGTTACAATCATAAAGGGCTCGACGTGTCCCGCCTTTACCGCAACTGCAAAAGTGTACTACACCAAAGCCACCGACTGACTTATGGACTATTGCGTGATATGCGGAGCCATTGTGCCGGAGGGGCGGTGGGTTTGCCCTATCTGTGAAAGGCAATGGCCTGAATTTTAACCTGCACGAAACCAAGTCGGACTTTTGACTTGCACGAAAGCAAGTCGGAATTACCCTAAAAACTGCAACTTTTTAAGGGGGTGTGGAATGGAAATTCTACAGATCGTATTAACTGCCGCCACCGGCTCCGGTGTGACTGCCATCATCCTCGCCATTTTACAGCGGAAATGGGCCAAGGATGACAAAAGCGATGCCATCGTGGAGGCTTTAAAGGTTCTCATGGTGGATCGCGTCCGGCATTTGGGGCAGTCGTACATCGCAGCTGGCTCCATCAGCCTGTCGGACAAAGAAGCCTTGGGAGAGATGCACCGTGCGTACAAGGCGCTGGGGGGCAACGGGCATCTCAACACGATCATGGCGGAGGTGGAGGACCTACCGCTGAGAAAGGAGTAACCATGGAAAATCTAAAAAAGCGGCTGGCAAATCTGCTGGCGGTGAAGTCGCTGGTGACCATCACGCTGACGGTGATCTTCGCGGTGCTGGCTCTGCGGGGTGACATTTCCGGGACGGAGTTTTTGACCATCTTTACAACGGTCATCGCATTCTACTTCGGCACCCAGCGGGTCAACGAGGACAAGAACAGTTGAAACCGGTTGAATACTCAACCGTAAATTTGAAAGGGGACATATTATGAACAAGATCTATGAGAACATCATCAACGAGGGAAAAAAGCAGGGCGCGCCCGTGGAGGCTATCAATGCCGAGCTGAAGGAGGCGGGGGCCAACTTCCACCTGAATCCTGACGGCGGCGTGGCCGGTTGGACGGAGGACGAAATGCGGGATGGCTTTATCCCCGCCGAGAAGGATCCGGAGGCGCTCCCTCAGACGCTGGATACCCGTCGCCGGGAGGATCTGGCGGGCACCGTCCAGATCCAGCGGATCGTCGGAGCCACCTATGAGGTGACTTATGACGAGGACGGCTACTTCATCAAGGCTTCCCGTGTGCGCCATGGTTGATACGTTTGATTGCGCAAAAGCGCAGATCTACCACAACACCGGCAAGCTGACCCCGGCGCAGATCAAGGCCAAGACCGGCTGTACCCACATCATCAACGGCTATCTGTTCAACGGGAAATTTCGGCCGGTGGGCTGGACAGTGATTGACGGCAAGGTCATTAGCCGGGACAAATACCAGGACTGGGGCGTGTCTATCGGCTCCGACGGACTGCCGAAGATGCTGACGGACCGGTGGGGATCCTTTCTCTCAGGCATCCCGATCCTCAAGGGTGGCTCCAAGCTGTACCGGGAGCTGACGCCGGACGTGGCCCGGTCTGCCGCCCGGACTGCGGTGGGCTGGCTGGCCAACGGCAAGGTATGCCTGTGGTGCGACAAGACCAGCCTGACCCGTGAGCAGCTCCAGAACAAGCTGCTGGGGCTGGGCGTGGTGGATGCCCTCATGCTGGACGGCGGCGGCTCCACGCAGGGCATTTTCCCCGGCGGGAAGGTGACCAGCTCCCGGAAGGTGCCTACGCTGCTGCTGTTCTGGGAACGGTCGGCAAAACCGGAAGATCAAGCCCTCGTATGGGGCAAGTCTCACCGCCTGCTGACAGACGCCAACGCCGGAGAGATCGTGACTCGCGCCGACATGGTCCGGGCGCTGTATCAGATTTGGGGGGATAACCATGGTTGAGATTCACGCTTACAGCAAAGCCGCCTCCGGGGGCAAGCAGCTCTCCGCCCATTTCAAGGTGCGGGAGTTTGCGTGTGGAGACGGGTCTGACGCTGTTTTGGTGGCTCCCCGGCTGGTGATGGTGCTGGAAACCATCCGTGCCCACTTCGGCGCTCCGGTGGTCATTCACAGCGCCTACCGGACGCCGCAGTACAATGCCAAGGTGAACGGCGCGGCCCACAGCCAGCACTGCTATGGCATGGCGGCGGATATTTCCGTCAGCGGCCAGAAGCCGGAGACGGTGGCGGTTTTCGCCCGGACGCTGATGCCCGATTGGGGCGGCGTGGGCGTCTACGCCAAGAAGGGCTTTACCCACATCGACGTCCGGGAGAAACGCTCCGACTGGACGGGCTAAACATCTGAAAGGAGGGCCAGAAGATGGCAACAACATCCACGCGGTTAATCCGCGCTCTGCAAGTCTGGGTAACCCATGGAAAAAACAAACCGAGAGATCCGGGCGCTGTTGTCATCCATGGCCCCGGCCCGGGCGGCGCAGGCCGTCCGGCTGGTAGGCTTGCCGCCTGACGAAGAAGCGGCGGTGCTGGCGGTGGACGTCCACGGCCAGAGCTGCCTACAGGCGGCGGCGCTGCTCCACGTCAGCGTGGACGGCCTCGCCAAGATCCGGCGGCGTGCCTACGCCAAGATCGCGGATGATATGCAGGGATAGAGAGAGCCGTGTCCGATTCGGACACGGCTCTTCTCTATCTTTCCAGTTCATTTTCGAGCGCTTCAATAATGAATTGACGCTTAGAAATTCTTCTGCTGGCGGCGGCATCGGCGATCTTCTGCATCATTTCTTTAGGGATGTCAGCCGTTAGTCTGGCATAGTTCTCAGCACGCCACCGCTTTTTTGCCTGGTCCTCTTTCTCAACGGCGGCATCTGACATGATATAGTGATAGATCTTCCCGTCAGGCATCCGCTTTGCTCGCTCACGTGTCATTCCGCTCCACCTCCAGACCCTTTCTGATGAGCCGCTTGATTTCCGTCTGGCGGGCTTTGCCTTCCAGCGCGGCGAGGATATCAGCATCGGTGTTGTTGTTCAGTTTCAAGCCGATGAAGGTGGTGTTTTGCGCCATCCACTGGCGTTTCGCTTCACTATCCGGCATGGCTTAAAACAGGCTCTTGAAGGTTACCCCGAACTTCTCGGCGGCTTCGGCTTTGAAGCGCTTTATATTTTCGTGGTAGTCCTCGCTGAAATACTCATTTGCCGCACCAGCGGAAATCATCCGGGATTCCTGATCGTTGATGTAATCGGCAGCGGCTTCTGCGTTCTCTCCTAAAATTTTGTAAGTGTCCATCAAAATAGTTTTCATAATTTTCCTCCTTTACGCCTCAACCACGTTTTCAACACAGGACTTGGGGCACCAGATCGTCACATTCTTTTCGCCGCTCATGAAAAGAGCTTCAACGGACAGCTTATAGGCCTTTTCAGTTTCGCCGATGATCTCCCCGAAAGCATCCAGTCTCTGGCAGTAATAGCGATCGTTGAGCTCCATCTTTTTTTCGATCTGGAACCATCTTTTCATGTTAGCGAACTTCTTCATATTTATGATCCCCTTTCCTTTACTGTACCTAAAGTATAGCGTAGGTTTAACCTATTGTCAATAGGTTAAACCGAATTTCTCAAAATATTTTCAGGGCAGTTTAAGGGCAGAATACAGGCAGTTTCCGGGCAGTTTGGCTGTCTGGATTTTTTGTATCATGAGGGTAAGAAAAAGGAGGTGCGCTATGGATCAGCAATTTGCAATCGCAGGATATACGGGCTCCAGCTGCCTGATGTGCGCCATCGACGGCGCGGACATCTGGCAGGTGGACTATTTTGGCAACCGTCAGCAGATCATCGGAAAGACCGCAGCGGCCTACACAGAGCTGGAGGGCACCACTCAGCAGTACTATGACAAGTTGGTGGAGTTGGGCATCATCACCCCGCCCAAGACGCAGGAGGAGCTGATGGGTGAGATGCAGTCGGCCATGAGCGACATGGCCGAGATCATCAAGGGCCTGTCGGCCCAGGTAAAGGAGCTGAAGGAGAATGGATCTCAAACAGATCATAGCAGCCGCGTCGAGGATGTTCCCCAGCGCCGACCTGCAAAACGCAGTGCAGAAGGCGGAGCAGGCGATCAGCGGGACGGCTAACACGCTGGAAGGCGTCCAAAGCACCGCCAGGCGGCTGGGCATTGACCCCAATATCGCCAACAGCCTGTATGCCCGCTACGGGAAGACCATGCAGGCAAAGGCCCTGTGCGGCCTTCTGGGGACCACACCGGAGGCTTTGCGCTCCGATGCTAACAAGATCCTTGGCGGCGCGCAGAACGGCTCCCAGGCCCCGCAGAAGGGGAAAGCGGGCGGTTCCACCAAATTCCCCCGGCTGAAATAGCCGGTTGGAATAAAAACACGAAAGGAGCACGAACACATGGAAGATCGTAGCACTGGTATGAGCTGGATTGCAGTCCTCTTTGTCATCATCGTGATTTTCGCCATTTTCGGCGGGAATTTTGGCGGCGGCTGGGGCTGGAATCGCGGCAACAATCCCTATCCTCCGCAGGAGGGCTGCAACCGGGTGAGCAACTGCGAGATCGAGAAACAGGAGATCGCCGACACGGCCCGGACCCAGTACCTCATCGAGCAGCAGAGCAATGACACCCGTATGGCCATCAACGCCAGCACGGAGGCCATTACCTCTCAGGCCAGCCGGATCTATGAGCAGCGCCTCCAGGAGACCATCTTCGATCTCAAGATGGAGAACCAGAACCTCAAGAACGGCATCTTCACCAAGGAGCAGACCGACGCTCTGGCGGCGAAGATCTCCGACTGCTGCTGTGGCTTCAACCGCCGGCTGGATGCCATCGAAGGCCGGATGCTGACCAAGCCGAACCTGTACGGCGTGGCGTCCACCTGCGGCGGCCAGATCATCCCTGCATCCTGCGGCTGCAACGGCAGCGGCAACATCTGAGCAACTTTTTCCGCTTCGGAAACAGTTCAGGCCCTTCTGGCCGGGTAACGGGCGGGGCCGGTGCCCCGCCCTTCAATTTTGAAAGGAGAGTATTATGAGTTGTAAATCTGCTTTGTATGCTGCTATGCAGACTCCCACGGCGGTAGCTGTTGGCGGCGTCATCCCTCTGGGCGGCCTGATCCGGCGGTACGGCTGCGACATTGCCCTCAACGGCAATGCGGTCAACCTTTCCGGCGTCGGCTACTACGACGTGGACGCCTCCATCACCGCCACCCTCACGGCGGCCGGAGCTGTCACCGCCACGCTCTACAAGGACGGCGTGGCCGTCCCCGGCGCCACCGCAACCGAAACCGGCGCGGCCAGCGGAACGGTCAATCTGGATCTCACGGCGCTGGTGCGTCAGCCCTGCTGCGCTGCCGGTGCGGCTCTGACTCTGGTGCTGACCGGCGTGGAGGCCACCGTTGACAACGTGGCCCTGCGGGTCCAGCGGATCTGACGGAGGCGCGGCATGATGCAGCTGTTAATCGGAATGCTGCTGGGCGTCATGGCTGCCACACCTACCGGCCGCAGCATCGGCAACCAGATCGGCAACGCTGCCATTGATAAGGTCAAGGAGGCCATGAAGGCCCCGACGGCCGGAGAGGAGGACAACCATGGAGAATCTGCATGAGCAAATCAAGGCGTATATTCCCAAGCTGGAATACAGCATCCGGGAGTATATGCGGAATCCTGCCACCCCTAACGCGGCGCAAGGGATCATGGCGATGGTGGAATGCCTCAACATGCTCAAGGGCGCAGAGGAAGCTATCTGCACGGGCCGGGAGATGACCAAGGCCGACGCGGAAGCGTGGGCGGCTCACATGGTCAACGAGGACGGTACCACCGGCCCGCACTGGCCCATGGATCAGACCACGGCCCTGGCGGAGAGCATGGGCCTGTCTTGGGACCATATCACCCCGTGGTGCTGGTGGGTCACCATGAACATGATGTACTCCGACTACGGCAGCGTAGCCATCCACTACGGCGTCAGCACGGCGGAGTTCTTCGCGGAGCTGGCCCAGGCGTTCCTATTTGACAAGGACGGCCCCGGCCCCAAGGAAAAGCTGGCGGCCTACTACCACGGAATCGTCAATGCGGGGAAGAAAAACGAGTTGTAATAGAGTTGTAATAGGCTTCATTTTTTCTCGTTTTTCCGCCACTTTTCAAAAAATAAGAAAAGCCTGTAACCGTTACGGTTACAGGCTTTCTTGGTCCGAGTGGCGAGACTTGAACTCACGACCCCTTGACCCCCAGTCATTTAAAAAGTGTGTATTTTCAACGGCTCAGCGGCTTTAAGTTGTAATAGAGTTGTAATAGGGCTCATTCAAATTTTATCGGTAATTTGGCGCAGATCGTCCAGGTTGACGTCCTGATAATAGCGCAGCTGCTCCTCGCTGGCGTGGCCGATCAGGGACAGCTTGTCTTTGTCGGATCCGGCCACGCGCTTCATAAGCGTGGCAAAGGTGTGGCGGCAGCTGTGGGGCGTGTAGGTGTGTTTCTGGTGGCCGTTGACGTCAAAAGTTGGATTCGACAGTTTCAGTGCGTCCAGCAGATCGTAAAACATCTGGCGGTAGGCCTTGAGATCCAGCGCCTTGCCGTCGGCGGCGCAGAACACCTGCCCGGTGGCCCTCTTCCCTATCCGCTGATCGATGATGCTCTGGATCTTGGGTGAGACAGTAACGGTTCGGCCCTTGCCCGCGTCCGTTTTGGCACCGCCAACAAAACATCGGCGGGTTCGGTCATAATCGGACACATCCAGCGCCAGAAACTCCGAGGGACGGAAGCCGAGATAGCACTGCGCCAGCACATAGTCCGCGCCGGGGACGCTGCCGACAGCTCCCCGGATGGCCTCCAGATAATCCATTGGCAGGCCGACGCCTCCGGCTCCCTCGTCACCGGTTACCGTCAGATACTCCGACAGGTTGAGCTTCTCCGGGAAATATCCCCGGGGGATGCCGTATTTATAGATCAGGCCCGCCGTGGTTTTCATGTTCCGCCGGGTGGCCTTCCCCCGGGGGCACTCATCAAGGCAGTCCTGTAGATCGTCCACGTCAATATCGCCGCAGCGCTCAAAGTAGAGGGGCGCGAAGTATTTCATGGCGGCTTTGTAGTTGCCCAGCGTGTCCGGCCCGGCCCGGTGGGTGGGGAGCCAGAGATCATACAGCGCCTTCCACGTTGTCTTCTGCTTTTTCTCCACCTTGGCCGCAGACCGCTGGCTCGGATCCAGCAGCGGGAGCGCATCCACGGCGTCTTTTTTCCGGGCAAAGGTCCGGGACACCGTGCGCCGCCGGCTTTTTCCGGTCTCGTCCAGATACATCTGGACGCGGATTGCTTTATATTTCCCGTTTGGCAGGCGGTAGACACTCCCCTGCCCGTTGCCCCTGCTCTTGGTGTTTTTGGCGGCCGCGGCCTGTTTCGCCCCGCAGCGGAGACAGTACGGCCCGTCTGGGACGTCCTGCTTGCACTTTTTGCAGATCATCCGATCACCCACGCCAGAAGCCGACCTGGACACAGTTAAAGTCCAGATACAAGCCGTACAGGATGGCCAGGAACAGGAGCACGATCAGGGCGGCAATGATGCGGTTCCGGGTCTTGACGCCCTGCTTTATCATCGTAATGATCTCACGTTTGTTGGATAGACGCTTCTCAAGGCCGACTTTCTCAGCCTGCAAGGTTTCTTCCGTGGCCGTATAGTGATTTCCTATGCAAAAAAACTCATCCAGGGAGATCCCCAGAACAGCGCAGATCGGCCCTGCGGTATTGATGGACGGCGATTTTGACGCATTTGCAAAAAAGTTATTGACGGTGGACAGCGGCACGCCCGATTGATCCGCGATGTCTTGAGACGTCATGTGCAATGCGGCTTTTTTATCTCTGCATAAGTCTTGGATCGTCAAAAAATAGCCCTCCTGTGTCAAATTTCCCAATATGGGCAGATAAAATCTCAAATCTGATTCGGCAGTATACTACCCATTTCCCCAATTTGGGCATTGCGCTGCCAAACCCTTTTCTGTTACGGTTTTCTTGCGGTCAGGCAGACGCCCCCTCTGCCGGAAACGCAAAGTGCCCCCGCCGCTTGTTGCAGAGGCGACGGGGGCACTTTTTATTTATGAGAAAAACCGAATAGAAAGTGTCGCACCATAATAGAGCTTCTCATCGGTGTCCGAATCAAACCCGCCGCCTGTTACATCAAAGTCGGTAACGCGATCAAGCTGATCCCATTTTTCAACCAGTCCCGGGGCCTCGTTTTTGGGAACCCAGCCAATGCACTGGCCGTTTGCCAAGACCTGAAAAGCTGGCTCTCCTTTAAACTCAAGATCGCGGAGAGTGATTCGCTTTTCTTTGTCAAACGGTGCATCGCCGAAGCGATATGCCCTTAAAAGTTCTTGCCGGTCAACGCCGTCATCATTGGGGAAAGAGACTCCGGCCACACGAAATTCCATGTATTCAAACGGGGCTTTTGCCGCTTCCGGTGCTTTGACGGGTCTTGCCGCTGCCTGAGCCATTCTCACGGCCTGCTGATCTTGCCCAATCCAGCGCAGCAGCATGATGACCAGGACAATCGCGCCAACGGCCAGACAGGACCGCTGGATCCAGTTGAATTGAAGAACAGCCAGCCCTGTAAACGATGCCGCAAAAACAATCACGCAGCACAAGATCGTGATAACGGCTAAAACGTGTGGGATGAATTCGTACCATTCAAATGTTCGCTGTTTTTCGCTATTCATGGGAAACTCCCCCTTTGATCCGATTCGGATGTTTTTCTTGATGTAAAATTAGGCCCGAGGCTTGGGCCTTGAATATGTGTTTGGGAGGCATCACCATGAGCAACCAGATCACCTGCACTGTGTCCGATTCGGACCGCGACCACATGGCCCTGGCGCTCTATCGCCAGTTGACGCCGGAGGAGCGTGAGCAAGTCAACGCTTACCTCGCGCAGCTATTAGCATCTCGATATACTCCCGTGCCTTCTCCCGCTCCTCGCGGGTAAGCAAGTCCCAGCACTCCGGACGCTCGTCCCCTTCGGGGGACGGGCGTTCCTTTTTGCCTAAGAGTTCCTCTTTTGTTATTTTGAAATAATCAGCCAATTTTTGCAAAATGGCATCAGTTGGGGCGTGGCCGTTTTTCCACCGAGTATTAGCTGATTTGCCTATTCCGAGTTCAAGCAAAACAGCAGACGGTGTTTTCCCAACGGAATTACATGCCCTTATGAAATTATCATAAAACACAAAAACACCGCCCTGCACTTTGTGTAAAGTACCGAAAGTAACAAAATAGTCCCGAAAGTGTTGACAGTACCGAAAGTACCGAGTATATTATAGCCATAGAGGACATAGCCCCAAGGACAATATATCACACCGGGGCAACGCCGTCAAGGCGGGAAAGGAGCAATCATGATCGTTAACAGAGTCAAGGAGCTGCGGACGGCTGCCGGCATGACCCAGAAGGCGCTGGCGGATCAGCTGGGTGTGACCGTGCCCACGGTGAGCAAGTGGGAGCTGGGCCAGCGGACTCCGGAGCTGGAGAGAGTTTTCCGCATGACGCTGATCTTCGGCGTCCCCATCGAGGAGATCGTCCAGCGGACGGAAAGCGCGTGAGAAGGGAGCGAAAAACATGACATTGGATGATATCGCCAGGATCCCCAAGGAGTACCTGACGGCGGCGCAGGTGGCGCCGATCTTAGGCTCCGACCCGCAGACCATCCGGATGCAGGCGCGGCTTCGGCCGGATCTGCTCCCCTTCCCTGCCGTGTGCCTGGGAAGCCGGGTGAAGATCCCCAAGGAGGCCTTTCTTCGGGTCATGCGGGGCCTATAATCACGTTACCATGGAAAGGAGGAAAAGACAATGGACAAGAAATGCCCTAATCTGTACCAAAGGGCAAGGCTGAGTACCGGAATGAGCCAAGAACGTGCAGCGGAGCTGCTTGGACTGTCGCCGGAAAGCCTGAAACAGTATGAAGGCGGCAAGACGGTGCCCAAGGACGAGACGGTGGCCAAGATGGTGGATGTGTACAGCTGCCCATGGCTGGCATTGGAGCACGCGCAGGCCACGGACCGGCTGGGCGTAATGCCGGAGGTGACGCCAAGGCCTCTGCCAATGGCGAGTATCGCCCTCCGGAACCGTCTGCAAGACGCGACAGGCCGGCTGGACGCCCTGCTCCGGATCGCGGAGGACGGCGTGATCGACGAGGCTGAGCGGCCGGAGTTTGATGACATCGTTCTGGAGCTGAGGGAGACCATGGCGGCCATCTACCAGGTGATCTACTCAGGCGCAAAAAAAGAACGCCCCGAGGCGGCAACCTCAGAGCGTTCAGGGGAAAAAGTGTGTGGTATTGGATCAACCACTGTTGGATGTATCAATTATAGCACAAGATCCACGCTGCACGCAAGCCCTAATTTTCGCCGGGAAGGGGGCGTATCCCTGTGACCGGTTGGGCGATGTTTTTCATGGTCGTCGGCGTGGCGACGGTGGCGGCGATCCCGCTGCGGATCGTGGATCGGATGGAAAGATAAGGGGGCAATATGGCAGAGCATGAGATCAGGTCGGGCCGTGGAGACGGCTTCACGGTCCTGTATAACTCAATGGTCAAGGATGATCGTCTGCCGCTGGAAGCAAAGGGCCTGTTTGCCTATATCATGTCCCGCCCGCCGGACTGGAAATTTACGGTTTCCGGTCTGGCGGTCAGCACCAAGACGGGCAAGGATAAGATCCGGCGCATTTTGGCGCAATTGGAGCAGGTAGGCTATCTGCTGCGGGAACAGGGGCACAAGGAAAATGGCACTTTTGGCGGCAACGTCTACGTTTTACAGGACTTTGCGCCACCGTTGTCGGAAAACACCGACAACGGTGAAACCCGGCAACGGGAAAAGCCGTTGACGGCTTTTCCGACACAACCCAATAAAGATTATAACCCAGTAAAGATTAAATATAACCCCCCTATAGTCCCCCCAGAGGACCCGGCGTTCGACGCCTTCTGGGCTGCTTACCCACGGCATGTGGATAAACAGAAGGCCCGCCGGGCCTGGGCGAAGCTGAAGCCGGACGAGGCGCTGGTGGAGACCATCCTCCGGGCGGTGAAGGCGCAGTCAGCCTGTGAGCAGTGGACGCGGGACGGCGGGGCGTACATCCCCTACCCCGCCACATGGCTTAACGGCCGCCGGTGGGAGGACGAGCTGCCGGGGCGGTCCGATTCGGACCGGAGTGAGAGCTGGGAGGCAGGTGACACGGATGGAATTTAAAGCAGCTATGGAGCAGGCCAGCAAATACCTGACCTTCTCACCGGCTTTTATTGATCCGGAAAAACCGCAAGGTCTCTGGATCTGCGATACCGTTGTGGAGGCGGCGGCTATTCGGGAGAATGCCGTGTGCCTTGGACTGGAGTGCAGCTGGGATGATGTTGTGCGCTGCCGTCCGTTTTTAGAGGCGTTCCCCTATCTGGTGATCGTCACCGCCAACGCCATCGCCAGAGAGCGAATGGTGGCGGAACTACGCCCCCGGCTCCCGGCCAGCTGTATATACGTCGTTACCGATGCCGGCTGGCGGAACTGTAAGACCGTTGAGGACTATGTGGCCCTGTACGGAGCGGCCCACCTCCCGGATATCCTATCCGGAGCGGAGGAGCTGCCCGCCTATGGCCTGCTGAATCTGGCGGAAGTCCCCCGGCGGGACATGAGCAAGATTCCCCGGACCCTTTCCCGGTTTTCCGTGCTTGACAGCAGCATCGGCGGGTTTTACTCCGGGGAGTTGTCCGTTTGGACCGGTAAGCGAGGCATCGGCAAGAGCACGCTGCTGAGCCAGATGCTTTTAGAGGCTTTGGATCAGGGACACACCGTCTGCGCATATTCCGGCGAGCTGCCGAAGGAGCAGTTCCGGGAATGGACCTATCTGCAAGCGGCTGGGCCTGAGCACATCCGGTACATAACGGATCAGGCCACCGGGAAAAAGCTGGCATCCGCGGACGCTCTGGCGGACAAGCAGATCTCCGAGTGGCTCAACGAGCGATTTTGGCTCTTTGACTTGGAGCGCAACACCCGGCACGATCCGGAGACCATTCTGCGGCAGTTTGAGTACGCCCACATGCGCTACAACGCAGATGTATTTCTGGTCGATAACATTATGTCCGTGGACTTTGACAACTCCACAGAGCGGGACTTCAACCGTGTGCAGTCAAAATTCACGCAAATGCTGGTAACCTTCTCCAAGCGCCGGGGTGTCCACACCCATCTGGTGGTGCACCCTCGGAAATCTACCAGTGACAATAACGCTAAAATCACCTCAGACGATGTCAGCGGTTCCGGAGACATCACTAACCGGGCAGACAATGTGTTTTTTCTCACCACCCATCAGACGGACGGCAAGGAAAAGCCTCTGCTGCAGATCCTGAAGAACCGGGACTACGGCTCCCACAGACACCAGTGGCTTGACTTCGACAAGAAGTCCCGTCGTTTCTTTCAGGATCAGACCGGGGACCCTAAGCGGGCTTACGGCTGGGAGGGACGCGGCGTCCAGATGGAGCTTGTGGAGGATCGCGGTGACATTGACGAGGTTTTCCCGGAGGAAAAGAAAACATGAAAATCGGAGATATCTTGAACATCGAACCGACGCTGGAGGCGACCAGCGGGCTGGGCACTGTAGGGCCGATCCCGGCGCGGGTGATCTACATCCACCCCGCGGGGCGGTATTACACGGTGGAGTTCCGCAGTCCCATTACCGGCTACAACTGGCGGGAGGCCTTCTGGCCTGAGCTGGCGCCGCAACCGAAGAACTGGCGGGGCCAGCCACATTTTAAGGCCGCAGGCGCTGCGGTCTGAGGATCAAACCAAGGGGGAAAGGTGAATATGAAAACAATCGCGGTATTGAATTTTAAGGGCGGGGTCGGCAAAACCGTCACCACCGCCACGCTGGCGTATCTGCTGGCGAAGCAGGGCAAGCGGATCCTGTTGATCGACGGGGACAGTCAGGGCAACCTGAGTATGTCCTTCGGGATCGACGCGGAGGAGGGCGCGGACACGCTGGCCCTCCTGACCGAGGGCGCCGGGTATTATCCGGAGTTTGTGACGCCCACCATTTTCGACGGGATCGACCTGATCCCCTCCGACATCAACCTGCTGGTGGCAGACCGGCACATGGCCCAGAGCGGCGTAGGCCGGATGCAGCGGGCCATCGCGGATCTGCGGGACGCCATTGAGGAGGACGCGGATCAGGACAACGCCTACGATCTCATTCTGATCGACTGCCCTCCGGCGCTGTCGGCAGCCTGCACGGCGGCGCTGGCCGCTGCGGATGAGGTCATCATCCCCATCCGGCTGGACTACTACTCTACCGGCGGCATGGCCAATCTGGCGGAGCAGCTACAGCACATGCGGGCCATCAACCCCCGGTTGTCGGTGCTGGGCGTGCTGGTGACGCAGTTCACCCACATGGCGGATGAAAAGGAGGCCCTCGCGGCCATCCGGGGCGGGGCGCTTCCGGTGTTTGAGACGGTGATCCGGTTCTCCAAGGCCGTGCCCAGCGCGACCTTCCAGAAGGTCCCGCTGCCGGTGGCCCGTCCCTACTGTGCGGCCAGCAAGGATTACACCGAGCTGGTGAAAGAGATCTCCGGGAGGTGCTGAGGATGGAAAAACGGAAATTTAACGTGATGGACGTGCTGGGTGAGCAGCTGGCCGGCGTGGCGGATTTGAACACTTCCGGCCCGGAGCAGATTGAGTACATCGACATCGGCCTTCTGGACGGCGACGAGCGGAATTTCTACCAGCTGACGGACATTGACGAGCTGGCGGACAACATCCAGATGTGCGGCTTGCAGCAGCCTATCCGGGTGCGGGCCGGTGAGGGCGGACGGTTTACCATCGTCAGCGGCCACCGGCGCCGGGCTGCCTTGGCTCAGCTTGTGGAAAAAGGACTGGGTCAGTTCCGCAGGGTGCCCTGCATCCGGGAGACGGACGATGCCTCCCCGGCGCTTCAGGAACTTCGACTGATCTTTGCCAACAGCTCCACCCGCAAGCTCACCAGCGCAGAGATCGGCGAGCAGGCGGAGCGTGTGGAGGCGCTGCTGTATCAGCTGAAGGAGGACGGTTTTGAGTTCCCGGAGGGCCGGATGCGGGACGTGGTGGCAGCCGCCTGCAACACCCACGGTTCCAAGCTGGCCCGGATCAAGGTGATCCGGGAGCGGCTGCTGTCTAACCTTCGCCCCGCGTGGGATGGCGGGAGGATGCCGGAGCAGGCGGCCTATGCACTGGCCCAGTTCCCGGCGGATATGCAGATGCGGATCTCTAAGGCGTTCCCCAAACTTCCCAACGGCCCCCATTTGGAGCGGTTGTTGAGGCTCTACAAGGAGGACGGCTACCGTTGGGAGCCGTGCTTGACCTGCCCGGACGGCAAGGAGTGCAAGCATGGAGACGCTTTCCTCCGGCATGACGCGGATTCCTTCGTGTATGAGGTCTGCGGCGGTAAGAAGTGCTGTCTGGATTGCCCCCATGCTACGGCTGAGTGTTACTCCTGCGACAAGGCTTGTGCCAAGGCCAAGGCCAAGCGCAAGGAAAAACTTGACGCAAAGAAGGCGGACGCGGAGAAGGCTACTGAAAAACATCAGCGGAAACTGGAGCGAGCGATCCAAGCCAGCGCGGCCCGTCTGGCCAGAGCGGCGGACGCTGCCGAACTGCCGGACACTGCTACCGCCATCTGGTCCAGATACGGCGGTGGCTACACGGTGGGTAAACTGCGGAAGTTTGCCTCCGGGGATTTTCAGGGCAAACACGTTTGGGTCAATGAGTTGGAGCCGGAGAATATCTACAACATTGATAAGACGGCCAAGGCGCTGCACTGCTCCGCCGACTACATCGTGGGCCTGACAGACGAGTTGACACCGCCGACGCTGCCGGAGGGCCAGCTGATGATCGCCGGATGGATGCCCGGCAGCACCAACCCGGCGGAGCCGGGAGAGTTTGCGGCCTATGTGGACCTGGGCGACGGGAAACTGCTGAAACGGTTTTTTGACTGGGATGGCCAACACTGGATGATGCCGGGCGGAATCGAGGCACAGGTTCCCGTGGTCTGGTGGATGCGACTGCCGCCTGTCCCAGCGGCAGGGAAAGGAGCGGAGAAATGAAAAAATTTCTTTTTGAGTGCGATCTTGAGAACGGCCCTGAGCGTTTCAACGTGGTCGGTTTAGATCTGGATGAGGTCTTGGCCCTGATGCTTTGCCAGATCAATTTGGTTTACTCCAGCCTTTTGCAGAATCGCCCGGATCTCGCGAAGGCTGTGCGGATGGAGCTGATTACTCACATGATTGATCCCAAATCCCCTGTATGGACGGAGTGTGATCGAAAAGCGAAGAATGATCTGTTTGTGCTGATCGACAAGTCGAAGAAAGGCGGTGGATCATGAGCCGGTACACAGGACGCGGGAAACGCCGCAGCCGGGTCCTCCCGGTGCTGACTCTGGCGGCCGCCGTGGCTGCCGTGATCCTTCTGACGGTAGTGGCCAAGGGCGTGGCCCTATGACCGCGCCGCCGTGTCTGGCCTGCCCGGATCGCCGGATCGGATGTCACGATCCGGCGGTCTGCCCCCGGTGGGCGGCCTATGAGGCGATCCATAGGGCAGAGCTGGCAGCCATGCCGTCCCGTAAGGAGTGGGTGGACATGGTGGAATACATTCATGACCGGCGGCGACGCTATATGCCGGGCCGCTGGAAAAAAGGAGACAAATCATGCTGAATCATATCGTACTGATGGGCCGTCTGACCCGTGACCCGGAGCTGCGGCACACCGGAAACGGAACCGCCGTGGCGTCCTTCTCTCTGGCGGTTGACCGGGACTACAAGGGCCAGTCCGGCGAGAAGGAGACGGACTTCGTGGACATCGTGGCGTGGCGCTCCACGGCGGACTTCGTGAACAAGTTTTTCACCAAGGGCCGCATGGCCGTGGTGGAGGGCCGCTTGCAGCTCCGGGACTGGAAGGACAAGGACGGAAACAACCGGCGCTCCGCCGAAGTGGTGGCGGAGCATGTGTATTTCGGAGACAGTAAGCAGCGGTCCGAATCGGACACAGCGTCCGCACCGCCTGCGTCAGGGGACTTCCGGGAGATCCCGGAGGATGAGAAAGGAGAACTGCCGTTTTGAGAGATCAAGAACTCGTAAATGCGATACGCCGGTTGAAGGTGGAGACCGGGAGCCTCGCCTGCATGGGCTGCGGGCATGAGCACAACTGCGGCGTGTCCGGGTGCGCGGTCATGCGGGAGGCCGCTGACCGGATCGCCAACCAACGCACCCACATTTTAGCACTGCAAAAGGAAATCGCTGGGCTGCGGAAGGCGGTACGGTGGGTCCATGATGGGCTGTATCTCTGCGACCCGGAGAAAAACACGGTCTGCAAAAAAAGCGGCTGTAAAAAGCAGTGTTTTCACACCGCGTTCCCGGCGTTCGCGGACGCCTGGGCAGAGACGCCAGCACCGCAGCTCAGGTGGATCCCGGTGGCGGAGCGGCTGCCGGAGGATCGTGGCAATGTCCTTGTTGCCGCGTATTGGCACGAAAGATGGGGCGTCTATATGGGCTGGTGCGCTTCCGAAAGGGCGGCATGGAGTGTCCATATCGGCATTGGGGATAGAAACGATGTCGCCGTCACGCACTGGATGCCGCTGCCGGAACCGCCGGAGGCAGAATGATGGATGCTGTGGAGTTTGTAAAAACGTTTGGCAGAATGTGCAACACTGAGTGCACCAAATGTGAGCTTTGGAAAAGACGTATCAGGTCGGAATCTTGCACTTCCTGGCAAAAAAACCACCCGGAGGAGGCCGTTGCCCTTGTGGAACAGTGGGCAAAGGAACACCCTGTCAAAACCCGGCAGAGCGAGTTTCTAAAGCATTACCCCGGCGCGCGAATTACAATAGACGGGTTCCTTCATGCTTGCCCGATGGATGTGTTCTCAGATACAGGCATTAACTGCGCTGCGCGAACTTGCCATGAGTGTAGAAAGGCATTCTGGCTTGCGGAGGTGGAGGACGCATGAAAGTGTTGATAGCCTGCGAGGAATCGCAGGAAGTCTGCAAGGCGTTCCGGGCGCTGGGCCACGAGGCGTATAGCTGCGACATTCAGGAACCCTCCGGCGGACACCCTGAGTGGCACATCTTAGGCGATGCGCTCAAGGCAATCGAGGGGGGGGCAACTGTCTACTATGGACGGGAAGACGCATGACATCGGCAGGTGGGACTTGCTGATTGCACATCCGCCGTGCACCCACCTGGCGGTGTCAGGAGCCAGGTGGTTTAAGGAGGGAGTCAAACCGCTCAGCCTAAAATATGAAGCCGCCGCTTTTTTCTTGAAGTTCGCAGAAGCGGATGTTGAAAAAATCGCAATAGAGAATCCGATTTGCGTTATGAGTTCGCTCTATCGCAAACCAGATCAAATCATCAATCCATGGCAATTCGGTCATCCTGAGCAGAAAAAGACGGCCTTGTGGCTTAAAAATCTTCCGTTGTTACAGGAAACGGACAATGTGCATGAGTACATGATGACGCTCCCCGAAAAAGAAAGAGCCAGGATTTGGTGGTTGGGTAGCAACCATGCAAAAGAGCGAAGCAAGACCTTCCCCGGCATCGCCAGAGCCATGGCGGAGCAATGGGGCGGAGACATAAGGGAGGAACTATGAGAGATACAAACCTCGTAAATGCGCTGCGGGAGCACGCAGAATGGGCACGGGCAAATGAGTGGGAGACGCCGATCACGCTGGGCGATGATCTGGTGAAGGCCGCTGACCGGATCGCCAACCAGAGCACCCACATCGCGGCGCTCCAGCAGGAAATTGAGAAGCTGCGGGGGCAGAACGAGCAACTGCGGGAAGCGGTTGCGCGGGTGATCAAGGAGAGCGCGGAGCTGCTTGAACGGCGCTGGATCCCGGAGGTGAAATTATGAAAAAGTGCACCGGTGAAAACTGCCCCATGCAGGTGGGCTATGACGTTGAAAAATGCGCCGCAATCGAAAAGTGCCCGTATCGCACGTGGCCCGTTACCATTGCCGACCGGATCCGGAGCATGACCGACAACGAGCTGGCCGGGGTGCTGTGCAATTTCCGGATGGATATCATCGTGAAAAACGTTTCTGGTGTTTCGACAATGCCAGAAGATTGGCGTGAAATTAAAAAATGGCTTGAATCTCCGTGGGAGGGCAAGCCGTGAGCGAGTCTCAGAATGGATGGAATGAGGATGGAAAGATTAACTAAGCGTTTGCCCAGTGGAGCGGCTGACTATAATTACCCTAAAAGCTGTTACATTGGGGATGGGTCTGGCGCAGATAGAATATCCCAAAGTGCTTTTAGGCAAAGATGTGTTGAACGGTTGGCCGACTATGAAGATACGGGGCTGACGCCCGGGGAAGTCAAGTCAATGCAAGAGGAGCACTTTAGCGGTCTGGAAATGGCAAAATTGCACAGCGCGCTCATGGAACTCAAAAAATATCAAGAAGCCGACAAGGACGGTCGGCTGGTGGTGCTGACGTGCAAGGTGGGCGATACGGTGTGGGCTGTCAGCGGCAAAATTATCAAGTGCGAAATTGAGGAAACGTACCTGTGTGACGGTGGAGGGATTGAGTTTCTTGTGTCGTTTAATTGTGACGGCGCCGACTGTAAGAGATGCCCATTTAACAACTGGACGCAAGATTGTTCCGGCGAGTGCTACTGCGACTGTGAATACGGCAACGGCTCATTCAAGGATAGTGACATCGGTAAAACAATATTCCTCACCCGCGAGGAGGCCGAATCGGCATTGGAGGCGACGAAGGATGGCAACGGTTAAGTGTGCGCGTGGCAAGAGAGGGCGCCCGTCCCACGAATGGAATGACGGCAAAAAAGACCACATCTATTGCCTCGGATGGGTTGACCCCATGACGGATGCCCCTTTGCCGGAGTGCGTAGTTTGCCCTGATTTCGTGGACAAGGCACAGGATGACTTAGAAGCGTTTTATGGGAGGGCTGACCATGGCTGATATTAAGACAAAACTGAATGTTGGAGATACCGTTTGGTGGGTGAATTGCTCCAACAAAGTGTACAAGGGGACAATCAAAGAAATTGTATGCTGCGACTATCAGGGCGCACTCTATTGCGGCATTTACAGCCCTTCTTACAGACGGAATACAAATCCGGTCGTTCACTATTCTTCTGTTTTCAAATCCAGAGAAGAGGCGCAAAAATTTGCAGAGTATCAGGAAGCAAACCCTGACGACGTGTTTCCCAAGTGTATGGGGTGCCACTACAATGCGTTTAAGGAGGGCTGACAATGGGCAAATACATTAACAACACCAGCCGTTTATGTGTGGCTCCCATGCCGGAAGCGGACGTTTTTGCAAAGGAACACTTTGCTGAAGGCTTTCCATGCGCCAAAGACACGGCAGACGCTTTTAAGCGCTTGCAGGATGATCTGTATGCGCAGGGTCTAATCACAATGGAGGGGCTGAAACGGCTGAACGCACTGATTGATGAGCGCGCACAGGGGCATGAAGGGGGAAAACGATAATGGCTGAATACATTGAGCGGGAGGCGCTGCGCGAGATTTTAGATGGCTGGCGCGATGCTCATGCTGACGTTGATGACGTACACGGTTGCAGCTTGCTGGAAGATGTGATATGCGAGGTAGACGCACAGACGGCCGCCAACGTGGCCCCGGTGGTGTATGGGCGGTGGATCTCATTCTTGGGCGGTGACCACATCATGCCGGAACGATACTACCGATGCTCACGTTGCGGTAGAGTAGAGAGTAGACGACAGCCGTATTGCCATTGCGGGGCCAAGATGGACGGCGAGAGAAAGGACGGCGGGGATAGCTAAACAATCCGCTTATTTGCAGCGGCGGGAGGCGGAGCTGATCCGTTTTCCGGATCGGTATCCAAACGCGAAAAAGATCAAATACGGGAGGTAAGGCATGGAAACTGGAAAAATGAGTTATGAACCAATGGAAATTGACCGTGTACCGTATATGGGCTTGCCAGATTGCAAGGACTGCCCGGGAAAACGCTCAACGGTCATTGAGCATCGGTTGTATGGTAATTCTGGCTGTGTGGCAGTTCATACGCATGTGGAATGCGCAAAACTGAATCTTTGCCTCAAACTCAAGCAGCGTTTGATGGAAAGCCTTCGAGATGGGATCATCTGCGGGGAGGGCGACAGTAAGCCGCTGGGCCTGAGCCGTGCGGAGCCTCCTGCCGATGGCTGATAAACAATGGAGGGGAGTAAATTATGAGCGCACTGGCGTTTTTTTTAGTTCTGGTAGCACTGATTATTGATGCCGTATCGTTTTTTGCTATAAACGCGATTTATGGGCTTGCTACCAGAATCAATCAACTTGAGAAAATCGGCTATAAAGTAACAAAAAACGATGAGTGATCCATATGTATGCGTCCGGCAACGGGCGGGGCCGTTGGTCAAGGCGCTGGTGACGGACAACTACGGATATCTTCGTCGCTACGGGCCGGGGGCGGTGCGGGGCCGGTGCGGGCCGGCCCTCAGCCGCACCACCGTTGACAAGCTGGAACTCCGGCTGGCGCTCTTTGGCTATGACGGTATTTTTTACACGCTGACTTTTGACGATGACCACCTTCCGCCGGATCGGGCTGGGGTGGATCGGATCTGGGACGCATTCGCAAAGCGTCTCAGGCGGTGGAAGCGCGGGCCGGTGGACTACTACGTTTACCGGGTGGAAGGCCTACACGGTGACCACCGGCTCCACATCCACGTGTTTCTGCGGGATCAGGACTTTCCTCCGGCCGTGGTGCAGTACCTCTGGCGGGCGTGGGGCAGCGCCTACGATGTGCGCTGGGACCGGGCGCGGGTGCTGTCAGAGGGCGGCTACCGTGGGCTGGCGATCTATTTTACCAAAGAGATCCCGGAGGTGGGGCGCCACCCGTGGGGCTGCTCCCGGGCGCTGAGCAAGTACCTACCGTTTCCGGAGGTGACCACTTGCAAGAGCGGCATGGTGCGGCTGCCCAAGGGTTCCACACCGCTGCCCATGCAGGGCCGGGACCGTCCTCAGCTGGGCAGGTGGGGGCTCTATGGGTATAGCCGGTATCTGCTCCCGGAAAAATAGCGCTTTTATTTTAATAACAAAGTTTAGTATATACTCCTTAAGATAGCGTATCCTCTTGAAACCTACGGAATATCTACGGACAACCGCAAGAAAGTGAGGGAAAAGCCTTGATTCCAGCCAGAAACGGTGATAAAATAAGCACAAAGGACGGATGGTTAACTTGCCCGATCTGCAAGCGCAACCACCGGCTGCTGAGGATCACAGACGCCACCAGGGCGAGAGGCCTGCCGGTCTACTGCCGGACGTGCCACAGCGAGGTGATCCTGGATATTGACGAAGGCCAGAGCGTTAAACGCCAGAGCCAATGACTCCCCGGAGGGGGCGTTGTTGGGTCTGGCGTTTTTGTTTTTACCCGGAGGTGATAGCCCGTGGCAACAAAGCCGCTGAGACCGTGTTTATACCCGGGCTGCTATCGGCTGGTGCCCGGCGGGTACTGCGCAGAGCACCAGCCGAAGCCCAAGGAGCGGAGCCAAAAGGCGCAGGCCTGGCGCTGGATGTACGGGACGCAGGACTGGAAGACGCTGCGCAGTGAGCAGCTCCTTCGGGAGCCGTGGTGCCGTGAGTGTGCTCAGCATGGCATCCGGACAAGGGCCACGGACGTGGACCACATCCGGGACCACAAGGGCGACTGGGCTGTGTTCACGGATCCCGGCAACCTCCAGAGCCTGTGCCACAGTTGCCACTCCCGCAAGACTGCGGCGGAAATGAGCAAAAACAGGCCGCTTTGGCGGCGCTGATCGCGGCGGAAATCGGCGGACGCTTGGGCGCACGAAGGCCCAGGCCCGCGCCTGCGGGGTTCCTTGCAGCCCTCCCCCCGGGCAGTTGAAGTTTTCGCCGCGTCCGGGAATACCCGGCGTGCAGTGGGTATGAAAGTCGATCGGAATCGACAGGTGCTTCTTGAACA